>Ga0209489_103799_pt1 | contig 28839 bp, 12 predicted proteins | sample SiratrowhiteBW_FD_187527 | JGI IMG/M metagenome (GOLD analysis project Ga0209489, IMG submission 187527) | Root nodule microbial communities of legume samples collected from California, USA - Siratro white BW (SPAdes) (version 2) | ecosystem: Host-associated > Plants > Roots > Nodule | place...
AAAAGTCTCAACACCCAATTTCGTCCGGACAAATAAAAATTATTTTTGCAAATATAAAAAATAAAAATTTATCTCTGCTATTGTTTTGTTTGTTTATTATTCATTCTTAAACTGCATTTTTTATAAATATATATTTATTCTTATTTGCTATAATTACTATTTTTAGGAAAAAAATAATATTTTGTAAAGCCACACTTATTTCTATTCATTTAATTAAAGGTACCGTCTTAGGACAGGGCGTTGTGGGGTTCTAATACCTTCTTCACACGTAACCGACTCCCGAATCTTGAATCTGGTTCGTAGGCATTTTTATTTTTTTGGTTTTTCTATAGTTTTCCCATAATAAGCTATAGTGGCGACTCCATTATCAATTTAAACTTTTTTAAAAATAAGTTTGTGATCGCCCCGTCATGATCCGGTTGCGACAATAAGTGAAAACAAATATCTTCCTGTGCATTAAAAGTTTTGTCCAAAAAATGAAAATTATTTCAATAATAATCATGAAAAAAATTAAAATTTGATATAAATAAGAAAATATTTGATAATAATGCTACACCTTCAGTTAAGTATATTGTAACATAAATTTATTGACAAACCATAATGTTATACCCTTTATTTATAACTACAAATGACAAGGGCCTAAACGTATATATTTTGAAACATATATACAATTCACACAAGTTGCTTGTTTATTCCAAATGATGATTTAACTATTTGTGATAGATTATATTAAGAAGATAGTGTTCACCGTGTTACAATTCTTAATGAACTAATCTATTGACAAGTCAACTCTTAAAACATATGTTGAAAATTTAGAAGAATGAAAATAATAAGAAAATAATTTTAGAGACTATTTATTAGTACATATATAATGTTGGGTTTAATAATATATAATATAATATTGTTGAATGAAAATTAGCAGTTTCTTATACTAGGAAAGTGTAAAATTCTCTTACATCACCAACTAGCTACACCAAGTATAATCCAAGCAAATGAGATAGAATAATAGATTAATTGAAACCATTGGACTCATCAAAGACCAAATTTGCTCTTAGAGTAAAGTCTCTTTTAATGGTTTCTCGTAAATTTTTCTTAGCTTTTCCTCTACTCTTTGTAACTGAACGCTTTTTTCAAGGGTGTCTTAAAACTTTTAAAGGCCCTATTCCAATCATGACATGAAAATTGGATCCTTCGCCTCTAATATTCAAAAACAAAGATATACTTTTAAATAAAAGGCTAGTGCAAATGTCTGGACTTTTAAAATATGAAAGTCATCAATAATTGAAGACTCTGTACAGGGTTTGCTTGCACAGGTTGTTCATTAGGCCCGTTCTCACCAGAGCCTCACTTCTCACATGAGCAAACCACCTTATATGAACTCCTTTCGTATTCCCCTTATTAGGCATGCTACTACAACTATCTATCAAATAAATTGCATTCCTAATTATTTTATCTTTTTTCTTAATCTTCACTTTTACCTCACCATTTTTGTCTCTACCACACTTATTCTTGCTCGTTAGTTATTCATTGCCCAACATTCACTATTGTAGAATATTTCTAGTCTAAAAGTTAATTGGTAGAAATAACCTACAAGTTTAAGATGAAATCTGCAATCACAAATTACAACCAGCTTAAATGCTACATGTCCCTCAAGTTAGAGAAGCTCAACCAGTCCCTGAAAAACACATTATCTCAAATCTTTTTACATATTTCCCAATTACTCTCATGAAAAGACAATAGTTAACTGCAATATATTAGGTACAACTAGTGTTGTTATCCAATTATATTTAGATTTTAAGGAGACTACCGGGTCATATCCCAGATGATGGCTTAATGCTAAAATCTTAAAAATGAAAAATAAATTTTGTTTAAAAATGAAAAATGACTGTTGGGTTAACTCTCACGTCCACCCTATTATCATGGTCCTAATATCCACTGCACATTTTCAACATACTCATCAATACCCTTCTTAGTATTTTTTGTAAGTAGATTTGTCTACGCTATTCGAAATTCAATTTTAATATATTTCAAACACCTATTTGTGTAGGTATTAGGATCCTTTATTAATGAGTCACAACTTTCTACCATATAAAAACTTTTAGTTTTAATTTATTCTTCCTCTCCACTCATTCTCAAAACAAAATATCACCAAACAATACAACCCAAACTAAATTCAACCATCACAAAATAACAAATTATACAAATAGATTATACAATCATGAACACAACAAATCATACATCTTAATCTCATACTCAAACATAAATAATCCAATTTAAAAATTGACCTTCTTGACTACCTTCAGAAAATGCATAACACCGTTTCGGCTATCTTTAGAAAACACACACCACTCTACACCCTTTTGGCTACCTTCAGAAAATGCACAACATCCTCTGGGCTATCCTTGGCCACCAAATTCACTAACAACAATCAACCATTCAAAACCAACATTACAAAATGTCAATCAAACACAGAATCACAAAAAATTGTTAAGTGTCAAACATAGAATTGTAAAAAATTGATAAAAATCAAACAAAATTGCAACCCACCTCAAGCACCACGACAGTAATGAACAAGACACACACAATGAACACCTCGACGGGAGAGACCTGGACGGGAGAGACCTCGACAGAGAGAAGACGACAACGCCACCAGCAGAAGAGAAGACGGAACCCAACACCTCACACAACGCTCAACCCCACCAAAGATGTTTCTGGACACCTTTATTGGCCAAATAATCAGTGCAACTTCAATAATCTCTACCACACTATGAACCTTTGAGTTAGGAACCAAGATTGCGAGCAGTGAGGGAGGATTTTGTGAAATGGGGAAGGAGAAGGAAATCGACACACGTGGAAAGTTGAAAGCAAAACAAAGCTGTGAAAGTAAAATAGGAAAGGTGAACTCTAATTAAATAGAGACATGCGTCGGCTATTGCGTGGGCCAAGCCGACACAACTTTCGATATATTTATTTTTAAGATTTATTTATCCTACATATGGTAAATATTTTAAATGTAATTAACTAATTTCAAGATTGAAGTTATTTTTTTTTCTCCACTAATCACAACATATTTAAAATATAATATTATCATTGTTTAAAAATATCAATAATACATATTAACTTATCATTAGTTCTTTAATTACATGATAATATAATAAAATTAAAATACAAAAAAATGTTAACTTACTTAGATGGTTTATTTTGTAATTGTTTTTTCTAATATTTAATCACATGATTTGCAGTATAAATATTCAACTGCAAAATTATCTAATACTCATAAATTATAATTATTATATGTTTACAATTAGTAAAGTTTGATGAGATGCATAACTTTAACATTCTCCTTCAAGTATATAAAGATAACACTCATCAATTTATTTCTCTTCTAACATAATTTTATAAACATTTACTAAAATTATTGATCTAAATCATTAATGCATTAATTATATTGTTAACTATTTTTCATAGTAAACATAGTAACAATAAACAAAATATAAAAAACTAAATTATGACAAGTCTTCTTTATTTTATTCTTATAACAAAACATTAATATTAGTATGTTACTTTTGTATTGCTTATAATTCAAAAACCAATAATTTTAATGTTAAAATTAATAAATATTAAATGTTTATTGACTATGATATATAACAACATGTTCAATAGTGCCGATCATACATTAGTTTTGATTAGTTTTGTTGGTAATTAGATTAACTATATGACTTATCTCGTAAATCATAACTTCACCTTATATTTATTTTCTTCTTATAACATATTATTAAAATTCTTATATAATATTTATATATAGTTCACAAATACAAATAAACTTAATTACGATATATTTGTATTAATTCAATTCAATCACAATTAATTTATATTTCACTTTATTTAATGTCTTAGTATAAGTTTAAAACATTTACAAAGTTCATCATCTTTAGGATGAATAAATGTGGTCAGTAGTACCACAATCAAGAATCCAAAAATTAAAAGAAGAAAAAAAATTGTTAGCAATGTGTGTTGTCATGTCATGTTGGAAGGAATGATGAAGATTTGATTAGAAGCATTGCCACTAGATTTAGACTGTTGTAAAAAGGCTAACAATGTTTGTTATTGCTCAGGAGTAAAACCAATTTCGTGATAATGTACTTTTGACTTTGAACCTTCATGATTCTGCTCATTATTATTAGAATTTGCTTTTGTGATTTTTAAACTTGAACTGAAGTGAAAAATTCATGCTTTTTCTATAGCATGTATCAATTATATGTCCTATTTTTTCACAATGACTGCAGACTTTGAAAGTATTTCATCTTCCATAACTTAAACAATCATTGTCTTTGATTGATCACCAAAAATTTGTCTCTCTTGTTGTGTACCAAGAGAACAAATCTTATTCAAGGATGATAGGGAGTCTCGTGAGATCTCAACAATTTCAACCATGAGTAAATATAGTAAATAGAGCTATGAAATCAGTACTCTGATATTATATTATGAAATAGATATCATATATTATGAAATGGAGAGATGAACAAAAGATATGAGAATGAAAATATTGTTTCTATTCTTCTATTGAGAATAAAAGTAAAGGGCTAAATATACAAGCAATGTACTGCTTATAGTTATAGCTAAAGAGAGAGAAAACAAATAAAAATATTACACTAATTCTATCATAAAAGACAAAATAACATAATTATGACAATTTGATTCTTTCATAAAAATAAAATACCATAAATGATATTAATTTTCTTTTAAAAGTCTTCTATCCCTATCAATCTACTTTCTTTATTATTTTATATGTCTATTTTAATTCCCTACACAATAATTATTCATCCTTCCCTTTTTAATTTATTGTTATTACTAATTTTCATTTACTTACAAATAAGTTTTAAACACAAATTCACTATTCACTATTGAATTCGTTAAAAGACCATTTGAGATTAACTTTTTCCTTTTTATATGGTTATCTTTTTAGACTGCTTAGTAATATATTTAATTTACTTATAAAATGATTGCAATCAAATATACATGATATAAAACATAATTTTATTATCATAATTTTATTAAGGTTTATTCAAGTGATTCGACCTGCATTTTCATACTGTTATAAAAATAAATAAAGATAAAGTTCAATAATATTCTTGAGAGGTATATGAATACTTCTCGTAAGAACTTATTTATAGTATATGTAAGTTTCCAAGTGGACTTCTTAAACAAATATAGGACTAGAGAACACGTAAGAAAAAAAATAAACTCACTAAGATAAATCTTTGAAAAAGAAAGAGAGTTTAGGTATATATGATAAGAGAATAAAAACCTATATGTAGAGTGAAGAAATCCGTTGTCAAATAAATGGTAAACATTAGAAAAATTAAAAGCAAGTAAAATGAATTTAATGTACCAGGAAATAGCTTTAATGTTCCCATGGACAGAAAATAGATTTAATACTCTAACGGTAAAAAAAGAGAGTCTAATTACCTTATTCAATACTCTTAAACAAAAACACTCTGTAAAAATATTAACTTATATAAGAAGGCAATTGTAATAACAAAAAATTATAAATATAATTTGAAAAAATAGAAAAAGAAGAGTTTGATCAAAATAATTTAGTGTAAAGTATATATACTACAGGGAGATCCTGGTCCAGTTCTTGATGCATTGAAAGACTGAAAAAGGGTACATGACAAAAGCATCTTTAAAGGGAGGGATAGAAAGATGGATAGCACGGAGTAATGAGTGGGTTTTATGATGAAATTCGGTGCAAAAAAAGTAAAAGTGGTCACTATAACATTGAAAATGTGTTATCTAAGTCCAAAGTCTTCATATTTCTGCTATGCCACACACATTGCGTTCAAATCAGTGTTTCAGAGCCGTGTTACAACTGTGACCAAGGACCACAATGTGCCCACCTCAACTAAACAAATACACAATTGTAATTACCAGTTCAGTGATCCAGATCTTAAAAGTTAATACCTCATTGATTTAAAGGTTAAAACAATATCTTAAAAGTTAATATCTCATTGATTTAAAGGTTAAAACTATTGTTGATCTTACAAAAGTTATTTTATTTCTTAAAAATTTTACTGGTTTGAATCGCTCGTTTGCTGGAATCAGTGAGTGCATATTAATCAGAAGTGAAACCAGACTGCCCCAGACACACACATCATTAATCAGAAGTTACATTTGAGTATCGAAATTGAAAAAAAATCCTAAAGGCAGAACAAAATTTAAGGCTTAAAAGGTGACAAATAACAAAGCTGCTCTTAAAAGTCTAAACTACAGCGCCGACATATTCTACAATTTCGGACCCATGATAGATAGTTTTAGGATGTTTTCTACAGCATCATCACAGATAAAACATAAGTTTAAGCTTGGGTACAGAGAAAGACAACATCAGATAAAAAGGCCCCACCAAAATTTACATGAAATTTATACATAGAAATAGAGTAATTATGTCCTCCATATATCAATAAGAATTCAAAAATCAGAAGCTCCCTCCAGCAATAATGATAATAATAATAATAAATAATCAACGAAACAGAATAAGTATATATAATTGAAACACGTGGTCACGATTAACATTAAAACTCTCCTCATGTAGCAGCAGCAAAGTCCATATTTGAACATCTTGGGTGGTAGAAGTGAATGCAAGAACATAATTGCCAGCAATCAATCCCTTAACATTTATGAGATTCTCAGTCAGAAGAGGAGGGCTTGACCTTCAGGCGGTACAAGAGTTTCTTCTTCTTAGAGCTTTGGTTGTCAATGGTGAGAACCACCTTCCCAGGTTCACCAATTTTATAATTGTTGCAAAGCACCGGTTCTTCTGATGAAGCAACCTTTCTAGCCTTCTGGATGATCAAAGTATAGCTTCCCTCTGAACTTGGCACAAACTCTGCACCATAGCTCACGTCCCACCCTATTACTCTCAGTTCCCAAGACAGTAGGGAGTTCTGCATGATCCCAAGTGAAGCAAAATTTCAATGCATTACTCAGCAAATAACAATTCTCTACATCAACTCAGTAGGATTCAAGATTTTTACTTTTTGGATTAATTCTTTGATCTTATAACTTACTCATTTTTAATATTACAAGGTTAAGCTTTAACCATTCAACTCAACTCCATAAATAAATTAGACGTACAAATCATCAGATATAGATTGAAAGAATAGACTAATGATGTTTTCTTATCTTGGACTTATCCGTTGTCTTTTTCTTTTTAGTTTAATAAAACATTGTTCTAAGATTCAACATGTCTTTTTCGAGTTCTAACGGGCCAAAGATGTGGCTGACAAATATTAGTAACCTAGCTAATACGCATCACAGTTGCTGTTTCCTAGCCTAGATGGTATAAAACAAAATCTTAATTGGTAGTGGAAAAGGATTTTGACTCGTAGCTATATCTAGAACTGAATTAAAATAAGAAAACTTATGTTTCCAATTCGAGTATGTGTATTCCTCGTTTATTTATTATTCTTTATTTACTAATTATGGTGTTTTGCCCGAGACATCTTATATTGGGGAACGGGTCTGCCTAAATCTGTAGCATGAAACAGGCGGAAAATGAAAGGGACAATATTAAAATCTTGAGAACTGAGGAATCCTAGGTAAGATTCCACATTCCAATGCTGCATTCATTGGATTCCCTCTCAGTCGAGATCAATCAATTCCGACAAAAAAAAAAACAAAGAGGGAAGACCTAACCCACCTCAGCAACTGGAAACTCCACGGTATGTTTTGCTGCTGGCCTCACTGTAATTTCTGTCACAGCATCTGAAACTCCGAATTCCCCATCTTTGCTTAGTCCACCATACTTCACCGGAAGTTGCTCAGCAGCAATGTATCTGAAATATCCACAAAACAAATTAAGCTACAAATTGGGACAAAACGCAACCCAAACTAAATCCTGTATTTGTGTTCACCTCAAAAGAGTCTCGGCTGATTTGGAAGGGCCAGCAAAGACAAACTTGCTTTTGGTTCTCTGAGTAAGAAAAGGGCTTATCATCCTGTTCACTGCCAAGTACCACCATGGCACATTGATAAACACCTGCACCAACAAAACAAAGGAGAATAAACATAACACACACTGAAGGGAAACAACAAGGTTTTAAATGCAATTGCAGATGCAATGTAAAGGGCTGTTTTTGTCTCTATATCTATGGCTCCATTGGCAGCATTTTTCACAATTTCAAGAAGGCCAAATCATGGTTGTAGTACCAAAAGTATAAGTTTTGTTCTTTCAAAAATTGTGAAAATGGGCAATCACCACATTTATCTGCAATGCCATTATGAAGATTGCAAAGAGAATGTGACTGGAATTTAAGAGGGCATGCATGCAGTACCTGTTTGGCTACAAACTCAGGATAGTTATCCTGAAGCAACTGCAGGGCCTGTTTGGTAGCCTGTCTAAGCTCCCACTTGGCAGGTCCAGGAGAGTTCTTGAGATCATTGACTTGAACAATGGTGCTTATCCCACCAGGAGTAAAATCAAGCTTCCTGATACTCTTCTCCAGGAACTGAATCCTCCACCTCAGGAACCTGTGCCTCTTCTCCTCATCAGAAAAACTCTTCTTGTACAACTCCTTGTTCTGAAACTCCCCATAGACGTTATAACACACAGGGTGACCCTCCTTGTCAAACCCATGCATGTACACCGCCTTCTCCAAATCATCCCCCAACTCCTCCTCCAACAACTCCTCCATCCCGAACTCCTTCCTCCACCGAATCGTCCCCTTTATCATCGCAAACGCATCCTTCACCTTGAAGTCCCTCGCCCGCAGAAACTTCAGCAGAATCACATCGCTCTTTTCATCAGCAAGAAGCGGCACTCCCCAAATCGAAACCTCTTCGGGGGAACCAGAATCACCTTCCACCTTAGCTTCCTCCTTCGCTTCCTCCTCAGACACACTCACAGGCACAACGCTCTCCTCGATAGCCTCCACCGTTTTCGCTCCATCCTCCTCAACACAAGCAGCATCTGTAGCCGCCACTTTCTCTTCAACAACCTCAGTTTCAGTTTCAGTTTCCTTCACTTCCGCCAGAGCTTCTTTTTCTGTCGCTTCTGCCACGTCAGCAGCAGCAGCAGCATGAACATCGTGTTCCTTCTCTTCCTCCACGGGCTTCTGTTCTTCCTTTTTGTCGGTTGCATCTTCGGGCTTTTCATCTTTGGGAGGGTGGTTATTCTGAGGCGCAGAAAACTCGTGTTTGTGGAGTGCCTCCTGAATGAGTTGCTTGAGTTCTTGCAGTGCCTTTTTCTCGGTTTCTGGTAGGTCCGAGACAATGTTGCTCTCTTCCTTGAACGAACCTGATTCCGGAATGTTATCTTTGGAAACCTCCGTCTCTGTTTCCGGAACGTTCTCCTTCTCCGGGGAAGCCTTTTCTTCTGCCTCCTCTACCGAAACAACAACATTGGTGTCTGATCGCTCAGCAGGTGCCACGTCAGCGACCACCACTTCCTCTTGAGTTGTGCTTGTCTTTGAAGCTTCTTCAGCCATGGTTAAGGTAACTGAAAACTCAACAGCGACACTTTCTTTGATCTTAATGAACAAAATTTGAAAGGAAAGAGAGAATTGGACGTGAAGAGAGTGGAAATGGAAAGAGGGAGTTATAGAGAGAGACCAGACTGTGCCAGCTAGGAATGTGGGCCCCGGCCCGGATGTAACGGTGTTATTACACGCTGTACCCAACACAGTGGGCCTACCTGCAACTTTGAGGGCCCAACCAGTTACAATTATGCATGCATTCACGATTTTTTTGTTGTTAGAATATTTATTTAATTTTTTTTAAAAAAAAGGGTTTTGAAGAAGGTTAATTGACCTTTGATGATGAGATTGGACAGTTTTGCCTTGGATACGTTGAGTGTTGGCACTGTTTAGCTGTACCTTCGTTTGCTTTCAATTACAACCAAGCCGTTCAACAGTTTTGTTTTGGCCCACATCGGTCACTAATTTATGTTAACAATGATTAGTAACATCTTCTTTAGTTCAAATTTTAATTTAATAATGGCATTAACGTTGGATGATTGATTGTTTTTCCTTAAGTTGGTTAAATAACCGCGTTAAGGAATTGTTTGGCTTTTGAATATTGTGCTGTTCCACCATCCTTGCTGTTATTTGTCGGGACTTTCAATCCTTTATGTTTTATGTTTTTAAAAAATGTTGTCTGGACTTGTGTTTTTTTCTTAGACTTTAGAATGTCCAATTAATGCATTCTTATATACAGCCAAGTTTAACTAGTTCAATTGTAATATCGAATCTTTCTCTGACAAAAATAAAGCCCTGGCTTTGTTTCATCCAACCAGAGTTAACTCATGTTAATTAGGATGGATATGTTTAAATTATTTGCATTTGTGTTTGTAAGTGAATTCGAAAAATAATTATGTTACTCACTAAACACGCGAACGAGAATAAATTATGAAACTTTCAATTATGTTTTAGAAGATAAGAGAAAATATAACATTTATTTATTTTTAATGATTGTGCATCGGAGGATATAAAACAGTTTTGGTTATCATCTAATCATAAAGAACTACTGGTGTGATTTTTAAAATGGTTATTTTTATGGTGAACGAACTTATGTAGTTTATAATTGGGTAGTAGTCTTATAGTGTGTTTGTATTTAGCTTCTTTTCAAAAAAAGATGGAGATGCACTTGTACACTGTAGTGTATTTTTCTCTCTCTCATTTCTTCTCTTGTTTTTTTTTTTTTTTTTTTTTTTTTTTTTTTTTTTTTTTTTTTTTTTTTCCAATTCATAGTATAATAACATATGCATGAGTAAATAGTTTCATCAAAGGATATTTACTCTGCATATTAATTTTTAGTACGATGCTATCAAGTTATTTTTCTTTTAGCAAAATTTAATAGTAAAAAAAATTGTAACTAGATATGGGTTTTTCACACATTAAATAACCTAGTTCTTAAAAGATATATTACAAATTATTATATAAGACTATTTTATTATATAAAATAATGAAAGATAAATTAGATTTTGGGCTAGAAAAGCCCAATGGCCTTAGAAAAGGGAGGGTTCTGCATTCTACACGTCATAAATTTAAACTGCACCCGTATAGTATATGTGAAAAAACCAAAACACCCTCCTTATATTTATATCAAACCTACATTGTCTTCTCTCCTTTCTCTTCTTCTTCCATCTCCGTTGCACCCCCTTCCATTACATCCCTTTCATTTTTTCGTTCATGAGTGTAAGAGTCCTATCGGGATTGTATTAGCCATCATCGATGACAACTATGTTGCAATATCACTTCCATTGAAAATGTAAGTGTTTGTGTAGTCTATTTCCTTATTGGTTTTATATTATCTCTGGTTTTTAGATCCAAAAATACATTTCAGAAAGCACAAATATATAATGTATTTCTATATCCAGAAACACAATTTGGAATTCATAGTTTGGAATATATAAATTCATTTTAAAATATGTTTTTAGATTCGAAAATATATTTTAAAATGCATAATCCATAATGTATTTATTAATATAAAAAAGTAGTCATTGTCCGTTATTATTATTGACATAGATATGGTCAAGATCAGAGGTGTATCATCATCACAAGCGAAAGATAGATAGAGATCGACGACATCAATCAATAAAAAGGATAAGGAACAAGGTGTCATTGTCATTGATGTTAATGTGTTGCCATCAATTGCTACAAGACACGATGCACAAGTAAGATTTGTTGAGGGACATGCTGATATGTTGTTGCTATTGAGTTAAGTTGACTACACATCTTGTAAATTGTGGGAAGGTGAAGATCAAACGGAACTGAAGTTGATCTCCCATGGACTCAAGCTAAGTAAGTTTAGGATTTCTCATCCCCAAATTGAGATTGTGATGCTTGACGTCAAATTGTTGTCACTGTTCAACGTTAGTTATGAGACTATTGATAAAGGTCTCATATCAACCTTTGTTTAAAGGTGACATCGTGACACTAACAGTTTCCATCTCCCTCTTAGTGATATGATCATCACTTTGGATGATTTATTGGCTTTGTTGCATCTCTCCATTGTGAGACAATTTTGTTCATATGTACACGAGCATCATCATTGTTGGTTGAGTTTCTCGAGGTAGATTTTAGTGATACCATGACAAAGTTGAGGCAATGTCATGGTGCTCACACCCGATTGAGTTGGTTGCATAAGGAGTGCATCACCCACCACAAATGAGAGTTTGTAACTCGTGTTTATTTGTTGTGTCTGGTTGGATGTACAATTTGTGGATAAATGTGACATCAATTAACGTGTTGTACTTACTACTATTCGACAATTTGAGGATGTGTGACGGGTGCACATGGTGAAAAATCTAGGAATTTATAATAAATTATTTTTTAGATACAATATATTGAATAGATAGTCATTCACAATGATGTCTTTATAAGATCGTCTGATTAATCACCTACTGATAATAATAAAAGGATAACCAAATATATATATATATACACACACATCAGGTACAACCTATTAGATGTTAACTATAAGCATTAATTGTTAGTATAATTTCATGCATAATTATGTTGATTTTGTTATTAATTTGGTTTAAATTTGAATTCTATTGTCTATTATGATTTATTTTGTTATTTAATAAGTTTTATTGTGCAAAGAGCAATTTTTGTTGAGAATTAGGTTAAAGCTGAAGAGAGAGAAAATAAAAACGCTAAATTAGAGAGAAGGAGCAGAAAATGGGTTCCTACTTAAGCAAAGGATGCAGCCTAGGCTAAAACTCACTTAAAGACTTTCAGAAAGAAACCCTAATTTGAAGGCGTCAACACTGCTGGAGCGTGAATTACAAGATAACGACCACATATTGACCTAATGGAAGGAAGGAAAGCTATAAAAAGCCAAAGCTAGGTCAAAAAGGGGGGACTGATCACTTATCATTCATTGCTATGCGCACCTATTGTCGGCCGCCATTGATCAAGACCCATTCTTTTTCTTTTATCTTGTATTCCATGGCTACCATGAGTAGTTAATTCTCTTATTATTGGGATTGGATGTAATTTCCCAACTTCAAATGCATTCTTGCATTATTTGATATCATTAATTTCAATTACCTTTGTTTTACGTTTTATTCATACTTTGATCTATCTTAGAATTCTTATTGTGACTGGAAAACACTTTTTGAATTTGGAACCAATCGTTTAACACATTGCATGTATAAGTTTAGAAGATGAATTATAGTGTAATGACTGTTTATAACAACTATGCTTAATGTTGATTAATCTATTCTAGTAACTGGAGACAAAGATAGGTATAAAATTTATGAATTTCAAATCTAGAGGAATCAGATTGAATGAATTTTATTTGCACAAATTGGTAATTGCAAAAGATAATGTTAAATTTATGATTAAGAGTGTATGAGAAGGAGAGTATTGCAATTCAATCCCAAGATCTTCATTAAGATTAATTTCAAAAATTTAATTATTAATTGCTTTGTTTTTACGTTCGTATATTCAATCAAAATCAATACTTCATTATTACTTGTTCTCACTCATAATACGTTGATACATATTCAATTCTCAATGATAAATTTCGTTTCCTGTGGATACGATACCCTACTTATTTTCTTTTTCATATTATTTAAGTACTTCGTACACTTGCTGAATAGACTAACACTTACCTCACAAGGTATCATGATTAGACGTTTTAATGTATTTACTAAACACACATGATATTGTGATTAGACACTCTAATATATTTAATAAATAAATTATTTTTATGTTTCGTGGAATAAACGATTACTATTGACCATTTAATGCTTTTTTTCTGGTATAGACTATTATTGTTGACGGTCTAATACTTTTTTTGTTGATGGTTTAGTGTCTTGTATTATGTTTTATTGACTTGTCTTGTTTTTTTATTAGTATTAGAGAGTCACTCAAAAACACTTGCATATGCTAAAAAAATCTCCTCAATTTAGCTAAAATGTGATTTTAACTAAGAGTAATAAAATCTTCAATCTTTTATTAGTTTTTACTTCCAATCTATTATAAAAAGAAATTAATTCAAAAATATTTGTAAATTAGATCAAATGAAAACAAAAGAATCTAAAAAACAAAAATATTTTTATTTTTCGCATTACGTGATATATAAGTTTTCAAGTTCCTTATCTTGTACAAATTAGACAAACAAAGCCAACAATTACAATATATTTACACTTCAAATAAAAGGTTTAAACCAAACTAGAGGTAATGATTACAAAATTTCATTATAAATAGGAGGCATGGGTTACGAAACAAAGCATAAGTAAGAAAAAAAAAATAGAAAGAAAGAGAGGGGTTGTTATGAAAAATAACAAGAGATAAAAAAAAATATTCTCTAAATAATCAAGTGAAGGAAAAGAGACATATATCCTTATTTGTTTATTTTTTTTTCTCAATGAGGTATCCCTAACCCCGTTTAATTGAAATTATTTCTATTTACTTCTGTTATTTGATTTAATATTATCCTATTTCATTATAATTATACTATTTATGTTATCCAATGATCATAATTTAAGTATTGATTTGGAGACAATGTAAATAAAGGTTTGACTTCACATATTTAAATGAGTGAATATTATTCAAGATGAGATCATCTTGTATTATTTTGTTGATTATGTGGAACTCATTTATCCTTACTAGCCACCATAATAATGAGTCAAATCTTTTTAAAAAAAAAATGATTTATATGTTATTTTGATATAATTTATGTTTCATGATATATGTCTCACTTTCCTATTTTACTCTTTGTTTACGAACAAAATATGTATTTGAGACGCACCAATTTATCCTAATCCATACACAACAGTCATCACCACATTCTTTTCTAGAGTTGGAGTACCAACATCAATGACAACTCTTGCTTTTCATGGAATTGGATATTCGAATTTGACCTTTGCTTCAAATTTGGATGAACCCATGATTATGAATGGACCCATTGTGGTCACTTTCTATATGCCACCTACTTTGCACGTTAATCCTTTAATTAATATGTTCCCTCCCACTATGTAAAATAAATAGTAATGCTACTAGAAGAAAGGATTGTAGAAAGTAATAGGTAAATAAGTGTGTAATCTATGTGTGTGTGCCTTGTTTTGTCTCTTGCTATGATCCAATAGAAAATAAGTAACTTCCATGGATCATCTAACCATATTAAATATATATAAATAAAAAAATTAAAGTTATTACATATGGGGAGTTGTCATACATGTACAACGAGTTGGGAGATACTTACTTTGCACGGACAAAGCAGTTAGGAAGTTATGTTACGCTGTTGCAGGTAAATAATACGCTTAATTTGAACAATTTAAATTTATTTTTAGTTCAATATATGAATAATATTCAGTTCATAATGGATCAGACGTGAATATATAAACACTTTGCATGGATGGGAATAAGGGATATCAATCCCAAATATCATGAGCTCCTTCCTTGGGCTTCTTGTTATTTCATCGAACACCAAAAATGTATAATTGGTGTTGTGGACATCCAGATCAACGGTCTTTGGAGTCCTTATGATAATAATCGTCCTAGTCGATCGCTTAAGGCAATAACCATGTTCTCGAAATATATTCGACTCAATTCTCGCTCACAGTGTCATTTGCTAGAGCATGTTCTGCGACAGTTTGGCAACAAGAAGATTATTCCTCGACCTTCCAGGCCATTTAAAAGGGATATAGTTGTTGTGATTGATGATCATTGATTGTACATTGTCGACCATCTTGTTATCTGTGTGACATTGGCTTCACATCCCTCAACGTATGCAATTGGATACATGCATTGGTTCAGATAAGTGTGACACCCTTACATATTTTTTCGAGTGATCTAAGATTGATTGTCTATACTCTCACATCGTTGTTGACATAGTCTAGATGATGGTCAGACACGACCGTCGTCATAATAAGAACATGGTTACCCAACGAGTTATTTTCATTATTATTTTACCATAGTTTTTTGTTTTAATTTTTGAAGTGCCTAATGTAATATGAATGTAGGGTATATTCAAGAATATCGTTGACATTCTATAGTTCATGATCGATATGTAGCTAAAGGTACTCCACCTTGGGACGAAACCCAAACTATATTGCAATTAGCTCATCATGTCATGGATGAGTGGACAATCATACCAGACATCCACATCTTGTACGAAGCAAGCAACAGGGACATTATTCTAGTTCTTAGACAGTTTTCCATTGTACTTAGATTTTGTATTTAAATTTAGCATTGATATTGTACCAAAATTTTGATCATTAATATATCATATATTATCATGCTTTATTGTGTTAGGTGAATATTGTTACTATTTAAAAAACCTTTGTATTAAATAAATTATTTGTGTTTGAACTAAAAAAATGACTCTTTAAAATAAATTAATTGTATTTGAAATTAATTCTAAAAAAATCAAAACATTTTAAAAAAATTAGCATGATGTATTCTATATTGTGTATTTTGGAATACATTTTTTCTATTCCAGAATGTACAATCTAAAATACAAAAATTGTAACTAGATCTAGGTCTTTTACACATTAAATAACCTAGTGACAGTGTTTATTTACATGACATTATTGACTTATTATCAATTTTATTTGGTTTTTGTTAATAATTGATTATGAGAGTCTGAAAAGGATTTGATTGCTAATTTATAGTATTTTGATTGAATTTTAGTAGAAAAACATTGGATTGGAAGAATGAGGATTGAAGCCTTGAAGGAGTGAGAGAAAAGAGTAAAGTTTGAGTAAACATCTGACTAAGCAAACCTCAACCCGACGTAAGAACCCGAGAGTAAGGTCAAAGAAATGCACATGGCGTAAGTTGTGCTTCAAAAATTGGATCTGCAAAAGAATCCAAGGGTGTTCGGTGCAGCTGACTTGGGTCTGGCATGAGCGTTGAAATTTAGAGTTTATTTAATAAACCTTTCGCGTTAGGGTTTGTATCTTAGGCTATTGAAGATCAAAATTCATTCTTGGAAGGCAGTCTTAGGATTTCTTGTGGATTCTTCTTCGTATTCCACTGGTCTTTTGTAAGGTTACGTATTCTCATGTTTATGAGTTGCTAAATTCTCTGTTGTCAATGTTAGGTTAAACCTTTTTGAACTCTTATGTAATCCTTTATGCTTTAATATTCTTTTCCTTTCTTTCATTAAATCAGTATTTTAATTCTATACATAGTGTTTGTTGATTCATAACTCGATTATTGATTCTTGAGAATCTTGGAAAATATCTCTTACATTTAGATTTGAATTAAATTATCAAATGAAAGTTCATGTTTAAGAATATAGAGTGATTTAATATTTGCTTTAAGACCCTTGTACGAATGCAAGTTTTGTATAATTTATCATGGAATTCATGGTTAATAGATTATCACTACAAAAAAAATTGAAATTACATACGGGCAAAATCCGTATGTAATGGCCAAAAATCCGTATATAATCATTTTACATATGGATTTACATACAGATGAAAATTCGTATGTAATATGCTCGTAGATAATTTACATACGGATTTATTTCGTATGTAATTTACTAACAGAATGTTACATACGGATTTATTCATTCGTATGTAAATAATTTATTACATTGTGACTGATGCACTAGCCATTAATAAATTAACACCTAAATCTTAAAAAATATATTACAAATTATTATATGATATTATTTTCAATATGTAAAATTATTAAAGACAAATTACATTTTTGACCACCATTAATAAGAGGCTTTTAGTTCAATGGCTTTCTAAAAGAGAAAGAGTTTTGATACTACACTTGATGAACTTATTTTTATAAAGGTTTTTCTTCCCTCACCCTATAATTTCTAACTAAAAATAACATAAACTAAAATTAATTGAAAAATCATCAACATTGATATTTTAAAATCCTATAACATTTATTTAATATTTAAATAATTTTTATATTTAGTGATAATAAAAATATTTTATTTAAACAAAAAGATTAAAATTTATTAAATTCAAATTATTTTATTTAAATAAAATATTTTAAAAAATTAAAATAACATTAATTTAAACTAAATGTATTTAAATGATTAAGAAATTGAGATATGAAGATAAATGTTAAAATAAAACACATAATTGGTTTTATAACCTTGAAAATCTTTCGTATATGTATACTCTTGAGGAGTGACACTCTCACTTTTTGATAAAATAATTATAATAATTGCCTAACACTTTTATGAGCGATTATATAAGCACCCAATTGTTCTTCAACTTTTTTTTACAGAAGAGGATGATCATATAAAAGTAAAAAGGTCAATAGTTGAGTCATAATAATTAACTTAGTTCAAAGTCTGGATTCTGGTTATTTTTTTTATTAACACTTGTGTATTATTAAGAAACTGGTTTAGTAGTTATAACTTATTTTTCCTATCCATTTTAGCTTTAAGTTGCTATTTAGATGTTGTTTGAAGCTATTACACATGTTTAGTTGGTCGTAAACATATCATAAAACACTCTTTTGCATAATTGAATGAGATATGAAGTGTGATTTTGATGTTTCTCTTCATCTTAATTACATGCAATGCAAATGGTAATTGCATATTTTACAAATATGGCAAAATCATGTGTCTTCTGAAGACATTCATGAATGAGAGAGAAAAGGGAAATGGACATGATCACTGCACTGGAGAGGTGACACATGACTCACATACCTTTGACATTTTGAGTTTCCATAGCCAATAATTTTATGCACATTCAATGCCCAATAATAGTGTAACTCAGATCTGAACATGCATCTTCTTTGACCAAAAATATGAACAATGTCAGAATGAGACAATCCCATGCATGTCGGCCACAATCACTATGCCAGAAACTTCTATTCACATCACAATTTCAGTGTTCAAACATGAAAACCAATTAACACCAACACTCTATTATATGATCAATTTATTGAGAAAGTATGTTTCTTAATAATATTTCATCAATTTAAAAGTTCATTAAATATGTGTATTAATAAACTATATATTATTAAGAAACATATTATTTCTAGCATGATTCAGTGAAACATAATAGAGTCTAACATATGAAAAATTGCATATTCAAACATTTCCTTATTTTTTTAGGGTAAGTAATATAAATACTTTTATAAACACTCTTTAATAAATATTTTCTCTCTTACATCTTGCCTTCTCCTACATTTTGGACTACATATACCAAAGGATACAAGAAACTTTCATTATAGATTAGAAATTAATTAAAAAACTGTTCATATATATAAATTATAAATTTCCTCTTCATGCCTGTATGTATAGAAAATACAAGTATGGATGATTATAACCTATTATTAAGTGTATCATAATTAATTGGCTCCAAGTATGTACTCTAAGGTGTAACACACACTATTAATTATTTAATCAAATTAGTAAAATATAGTGTTAGTTACATAAAGTTACTAATTATATATATCCTATCAATTCATGTATAACAAATTATGAAATTTACATAAAATAAACACATAGTGAAATTAACAAGTATCCATCTAAACTAAAGTGTTGTGCCAAGCAATAATTTGTTGCTTTAGAAAATTAATTTTGACCCGAAAAACAAACACCCCATTCATCAATCATTTATATGTATGTCAAATTACTTGGGTACCAAGACCTTTAAATAGAACCTTCCAAGTGAAAGTCTTGGTATGGGTTGGGGTACCAAATTTTTTGAAGTAATTAATGTGAAGAATGGGGCACCATGATGTTCTTGATAAAGTGGCTTCAAGATTGGTCCAAAACAAAACAAAAGACTCATTCATCATGCATGCTAAACGCCCATACTCACCTGATGAGAAGAGGCGTGCCACACGATTATGTCAAAAAAGATGAATTTAGTGGTGAAGTTCATGGACAACATTGGCATGCATGCTAATAATTTAGAGTTTGCATGGAACAAAATATAATATTTGATAAATTTGATTATATTCTCTAAAACATATATGATATAAGAAATCCAAAAATTTAAATGGTATTTATGTAAGGTAATCACCAAACCAATAAGATATTTGTCTAAAGGTAATTTCCAAACCAACTAGAGAAATATTAGAAAGAATCCACACCAATTAATTATAAACAAATTTATATCAAATATCAATACACTATATAAAAAAAACAAACTTTAAGACAATAAATTCCATCTCTCTTATATATTTTTCATTTTTTTTTCATTTTAACATAACACTTAAATTCCTATCTAGGATACATATATCAAAACTACTTTTCTCACTAGTTGCAGCCTCATTTGCATTTAAAATTATAAAATACTACTTAAACCTGGGAATTGTAATTATGCGGTTATAGTTTTTATATATACTTTTGAACCTTCACTAAATTTTCATAGAACTCGGGTGGTATATTTTGTTTTGGTCGACACTTGTATGGTATATGAACTCGGACTTTTATAACTAAAAAAAAAAACTTAAAATCATGTTTTTACGTATTTGTAAATTTAAAAACTAAGACGCATACATAATTAAATTAAAATACTAGATTACAAAATTTTTTAAAATTAAAGGCAGTTTACTTATTTTTATTTTATAATATTTACATAAATTTTAATACTTTAAAATTTTTACAAGCATTTTTATATTTTTCGAAAAATAAAATTAATAAGTTTGAAAAATATAAAAGAATAGTCATATACCTTAAAAGCACTTTTCTTCAAAATATTTCAACTTTTAAAGAGTTAAAAAGGAGTTATTCGAAAGTCATTATCTAATTAATCTGACTTCATATGAAATTGATTTGACAGAGTTTTAAAAATTAAACGAGTTTATATTATATTTCAAATTATCTCAATTGAACAAAATATCCCATTTTCTTTTGATGTTATATATTTATATAATAATATGTATTTTATTAAAACTTGTTAATTTTTAATATTATTACGACTTCTCAACTCGACTAAAAATAGTTTAATACGCAATTTTTGTTGATACATTTAATTCAAAGTGAATATACACACCATAAAACATATTTAAAAGTTTTCACTCCTTCCAAACGTAATTATAAATAAAATAAATTGGTGAAGTCAAATATAAATAAATTTTAAACAATTTACCATACTTGATGATATTACGTAAAAAATATATTTCAAATAATTGAGATATTTTTCTCAATAATTCAATTTTATCTTTAGTATGAAGTTCCGATGAATATAATTTACTCATTAATTTTGCTTAGTGGAAGGATTTCATACATCTTGCATCTTAGTGTAATTTAACTATACATTGTTCTATGAAGAAACGAAATGAAATGAAATCAAAATTAGAAGAAAAAAAATATGATATATTAGAAGAACTAGTTTTGAAGGGACCCACTATGAATGAGATGTTGGAACATGGAAGGTAGGTGCATGATGGACTTTATTAGTCCCAACCAAACCTCTTCTTGAAGTGAACATCCAATGACACAAACACCCACTCACTGTTCATTCAAAACCTCTGAGTGAATCATTCGATGATTATTAATGGATAAAGTGACAAACAACTGAAAAACATAACCGATAACCGATCACCAAGTGCCACCCAATACCACTTACAATTCCTTTTACCCAACCAACTCTTGCTTTGCCTCAAAACCCATTTATTATTCATTCCCCTACCCTTTCGTCTCTCCTTCTTCGTTCCTATCAAGCCACCGCTTTTTTCATACCCTTTTGATCAAAGTGGGGAACAACATAAAATGGTGGTGTGATTCTCTATTTTCTAGATCATTACACTATGGATAAGTACGAGGCTGTTAAGGAATTGGGAGCTGGCAATTTTGGGGTGGCCAGGCTTATGAGGAACAAGGTCTCCAAGGAGCTCGTAGCCATGAAATACATCGAGCGTGGCCCAAAGGTTTCTTCTTTAATACAATTATTCCATCAATTTACGATTTTTTTTTTACAACCCTTTTGTGCTTTTACTGTTAACTAGTTGAAGAGATATGGTCACCGCTTGAATTGAAGCATAACTGAAGATAGATGAGACTTGTTTGTGTTTGACTATTTGTTGATTAATTCCCCTATGATTTATTGTTTTTATTTTTTAATAAATGAAAGGCTTAAACTTTAACATATTTTCTTTTTCTTCTACTTCAATTTTCAGATTGATGAGAACGTGGCAAGGGAGATTATGAACCACAGGTCCCTTCGGCATCCCAATATAATTCGTTTCAAGGAGGCAAGGAATTTAATTCGCTTCTTTTATTTAACATGATGGATCACTTTGTGCTGAGAAGGACTATTCTGCACATTAATTAATTATTGGCTGTTTCTTTTTTTCTTCAATGGGATGTTGATTTTGCAGGTGGTTTTGACTCCCACACATTTGGCAATTGTGATGGAGTATGCTGCAGGAGGAGAGCTCTTTGAGAGGATATGCAGTGCTGGCAGGTTCAGTGAAGATGAGGTTAATAGCTTCACATGCTTTGGTAATTTTCTCCCTTGCTTTTGTTTCAATCTTATGTCTCACTTTCCTTTGGTTGTAATGTTCAGGCTAGATATTTCTTTCAGCAGCTGATCTCCGGTGTCCATTTCTGTCATACCATGGTATGCTCATGCTCAAGTTTGTGGGAAATCATGGCAGGCTCTTACGGAAAATCACAACATGAGAACTTATGCGTTTACTGTTCTTTTGCAGCAAATATGCCACCGGGATTTGAAGCTAGAAAACACCCTTCTAGATGGAAGTCCTGCGCCTCGGTTAAAAATTTGTGACTTTGGTTATTCCAAGGTTTGGAATTAGCATCATCCGACTTAAAATTTCAGTTACTGTTAAACATTTTTAATGTTTCGTGTTTGTGATGTAGTCATCTTTGCTGCATTCACGACCCAAATCAACAGTTGGAACACCAGCTTATATAGCTCCGGAAGTTCTTTCTAGGCGAGAGTACGATGGGAAGGTACTAGATTAGCTGCATATAGAGTTCCTTGTATCTCATTTTATTGGATCTCAACTTCACCTTTCTAGCCTGTTACGAGTTTCTGGGAACTTTGTTTTGTTGTGCATGCTTCGAGGGTGTGGACTAATGGGATTTGTCATACTACTAAACACTTAATCATCCCTACTTTTGTTGCCTTGTTCTTCTAATATATGCTGCCAAGAATGAAGTATACTTTGAGTATTTTATATGCTCACTTTTGAACCAATGTATTAATGATTCTATGATATATTTTGTGTTTTAAATATTGTTTTAGTTGGCTGATGTATGGTCGTGTGGAGTGACTCTTTATGTCATGCTGGTTGGAGCATACCCCTTTGAGGACCAGGATGACCCTAGGAATTTTAGGAAAACAATTCAGGTATGCTTACTCCCTTTCAACACTGATTTGCATAATGTTTCTTATGTTGTTTTAACATCACTCTTACCCTGATTTCCTGTTCTATTCCACAGCGTATAATGGCTGTTCAATACAAAATTCCTGATTATGTTCATATATCTCAAGATTGTAGACAACTCCTCTCTCGTATATTTGTTGCAAATCCATTGAGGGTATGTTCTAATGTCTTAGCAACTCAACTTGCGTTTTTATTGCAATTCGGTTAGACTTCCTTACAACTGATCAGATCATGTCATATGTGTTCCATGCCTCTTTTATTGTCTAAAGTATAAACTGTTTACTTTTCAACCTTACAAACCATTTTGCTAATGAATAGAAAATATTCAAAAGATAATTTTCTAATAAAATACACCATATTGCTGGTTCAAAGCTACCTAAAGAGGAAGTTTATACCCAGCCTTTATTTTATCTTCTTCGACTGAGCAATTCATGTTTATTGAACAGATATGATTGGAGTGTTTCCATTTCTCTTTTGACTTTTATGTGTATCTTGTCCGTGAAATTAGGACCTTTTTCTGTTCTTTTCCAAGTACTAATTTTCTTGGAGTTTCCATGAGTGTCCTTATATCATGAAATTGAGGCTGATGTACAATTTTGAGGGAAGTTTTATCAAATTGTAAGATTTTCAGAGTCAAACACGTGTGGTACTTGTCTTCTTAAATTTAGGCGATGCCATGTACAATTTTGACTGGCTACTGTTCATATATTCGAATATAAAGACTTTGCTAAATTTTAAGGGACATTTGCTTGCATTTTTATTTTATATTTTGACCTTTTTAATAAAAAATTGTCAAGGAAAATAAAAACAAAAGTAAACTTCTCCTGAGTTATTTTACTAGTATTTGATTCTATCCTTTTTAATCAAAGTCTTTTTATGGTTTTCACATCCTTACATTCCTTCTTAGAATGCTCTACTTGTGTCTGTAGTTCAGTCTCCTGTGGCTTTACACGTCCTTGATGCAAAAGACAAGAGTTTGAATGTGATTTCTGTCAAAACAACATGCTCTGGAAAATATAATTAACTACATTTGGAATTAGGACTTAATATAGAGCTAACTGCTTCAAAATATTCTTTATTGTTTACAGAGAATTACTATTAAGGAAATTAAGAGTCACCCATGGTTTTTGAAGAATCTTCCAAGGGAGCTAACTGAATCAGCTCAAGCTATGTATTTCCAGAGAAACAGTCCAAACTTTCACCTTCAAAGTGTGGACGAGATAATGAAAATTGTGGGAGAGGCCAGAAATCCACCTCCAGTATCTAGGGTGCTCAAAGGTTTCGGTTGGGAAGGTGAAGAAGATTTAGATGAAGAAGTGGAGGAAGAAGAGGAGGATGAAGAAGATGAGTATGATAAGAGGGTCAAAGAGGTTCATGCAAGTGGGGAATTCCAAATTAGTTAAAAGCCCTCAATATTCTTGTGCACTGTTTTAGAAGTCAACCTTTTTTTGTGTACCCCAAGTCAACTATTTTTGTGTATTATATTTATGGTTCTGTTCGTGTAATATAGTTCGTGTATTACAATGATCGCTGTTCATGAGAATAATAGTTGTTTGATTACATTTCAAAATGACATGACACGACAATAATTATCTGTTTTTATCTGCAAGAGAATTTACTCAAAATTGGTTTCAATGGATGGTTCAATGAAAAATTATCTCAGCCATGTATAATGATGCCTAAAAGTTCCCCCTTCGTTTGGAGAAAACAAGGCTACACTTAAAAATTAGGAATTAGAATCACATTGAAAAAGTACTTGCATGTTACTATCATCTCTTCCTCAAAAAATTCAGACCAAGCAATGGATCATGTTGATAACGATGAATCTGTTATACGTAAACATTACTAGTCAATATATTCCAGTTTCCAGAGGTTTTAACAAACGTAAGAGAGTACAATTTTCTAGATCTGCAAAATCTGCTGACTGCATTACTCATCATTTACATATGGAAATCCTCTAGATTTGTGTATAGATGTTGTGTATGCTAGGTCCACTGTGTGGTGGAAATGATATTATTGATCTTGAATATGGATATTTAGCCTCCTGAGCCAAATGGAATGGACAGTCATATGGAACATATCATATCTCTTTGGGGGCTCATTAGGCATAAAATGCCTTTGCACTTGTTTCACCCTCCTTTGCATCCTCAAGTACTGGCTTTCTGAAATTCCCATGAGTATCTTTTTGATGTTGGGAATTTCTTTCACAGCCACTTGAACTGAAAATGAATTCCAATTCAAAACATCACTGAAGGGTGGAACATAGCTATCAGAAATCAATACTGGCACACATTCTGCAAATATTGCTTCCACTATTCTGGGACTGGCAACTTCATAACCACTTGGGCAAAGGCAAAACTTGCTGCTTCTAAGCTTTGTGTAGTAAGAGATTCCTTGGGGAATTTCCTCATAAACTTGCACATCTTGGTCTTTGTTTTTCCATGTATGTAGGAGTAAGTATCTTATATAGCCATGCAAGTGACCTGCAAAGAAAGCAAGGATGGTCCTTTGAGATGGTGGATACCCTCCTACTAGACCTGTGACTTCCCCGCTCATAAGTTTAATCTCTGGAAATGACACATCCTTTGCAGGTTTGAATCCTTCAGATGTATTTGCGTTGCAAAGAACCCTTATGGCATTGTTGTACAAGAGATCCTCGTAACTAGATACAGCTGGACCCTGTGCAGTGTCCAAATAGTATTATAAGATAAAGGATAGCAACTAAGCAAATTTTTTTCTAACATTCTTGATATTGATGGCCACATAATTGAAATTAATGTGTATTGCCTCTGTGTTGTATGACTAACAGTTGCTTTCCTTTAAATATCTTAATATGAACTTATTCGAATGCACATTAACAAGGTCAAAACTTAGAATAACTTTCTCAAACCTTTACTTTGAAAATTTTCAAACCAATGATATATGAATATGTTTTTAAAGTTCTGCAATAGATCATTGCTTACCCAATCGTGGCAAGAGAGCATGAAATGATCATGGCCGAGGGATCGATTCCAAAAGGGATGTTTATAGGATATAGTCTGTATGTAGTCTTTTACAACAAGGCCAAGGGGATCTATATTATAATTGGAGCCACGATCATACACATATTCGACCAACATAACCACACTAAAGGGCAAATAATACACAAAAGCTTCATCTGGATCATAAGTACGATAGTGCCTCCCCTTCTCCATTTCATTTATGAATCTTCCCTCAGTGGCATATATGTCTTTGCTTAGACCATTGTGGAACAACGGTGGCTCACCTTCTTCATACACAAAAACCTTGAACACCTTTTCCATCTCTAAGTAACTCCTGTCAACAAATTACTATAATTAATACAAAACTAAAGTAGATAATAGATTATCTGCTAAATTTTCAACGATGTTCAAGAACGTAAGTGGTTATCATGCATTTAACTCATGCTGGACAAAAAAATATACATTTATGTACCTATGAAAGGCATTGGCGTTTCTGTAAATTGGACCTTGGGGAACATAGTCTGGATCTTGGAGGGTTGATGTCAAATTTCGAATTTTGCTAGCTTCTCTGATTGAACGCCTAGCTTTAGCCAATTTTTCTTCAATTCTTCTTAACTTGCTGTACTTGTGACCTTTAAGGTTCTCTTTATCCGTACCCTTTTGCATAAACTTGGAGTCAAGCTTTTCATCACCCTAAAGACCAACCACGTAATAAGAAAAAGTAAAGAAAGCATGAGAAGGTACACTATATTGAAAGAAAGAAAAAAGTTAAATGATATGAAACAAAGACTTGGTTCCGTCTAACAAGTTGATTGAAGGAGATAGATATACTTCATTGAATTCTCGAGAACCAAGATTATCATAAGCAAATGCAGTTGGAGATGGAGCTTTTCCCTCATCATGTAATATTGAAACTCTTCTCTTTTCTGTACCCAAAGATGAAGTTGGTAGTCCCCTATGACAAACATGAGGTGTGGACAAATTTGGAGCAAGAAGACTCCGACAAGAAACAAGAACTAGTGAAGCTATGAAGAAAAGAGCCACAAAGTGAAAAGACGAAGAAGTGGATGAAGAGAAGTATTTGGTAGAATAAGCTCTCATCTTAATTTACAGTATATATCTTGATGAACTAGGAACCATGCTCGATCAGTTCAATGTGAAGAAGTTGGAAATGGTGAAAGAATGATGATGATATATGGGGATGGGATGCATTTCTTGGTGCATAGAGAATAGAGATTCTTTACCGAAGAGGTCAAGTATTCTTACGTACCAAGAGCAACGTAAATAGGGGCAAAAGCAAATATGTATGTGCCTTTTAAAAGATACTATGCAGTTTTCATGCATGTTTCACATCTCTGAATAACCTGATATACACCAGTTTTAACATGAGAGATTCAAAGTTAATGAAAAGTTGATATATCTATGAAAAACTTGTATTTTTTTATAAAAATATGTGTTTGTTTGAAGACTGTCTTTGCTTTTATAAAAATTCATATAATTTGTCTATATAAAACGACCTATCTCTTCACTGGGAAGTGCGAACTACTGCTATATATCTTGCATGGAAAAAGGACTTTGTAATGCTCAGAATATCCAAAATTATTTTCATTAACCTTCAAGGATTCTTTTAATATTCAGATAAAATATACATACAAATATTTATTACTAAGCCTTTAATTATTATCATTGATAAAAAAACATAATTTTGAAATTAGACATCTTTATCAATGTTTTTAAAGATAAATACTCATCTATCTAATTACTTTTTTTAATTAATTTTTGATATTCAAATTATTGATTCATATATATGTGATAAAGGTAGTAAAGGTGATAAAATTTATATATATATATATATATATATATGTGTGTGTGTGATAAAGGTGATAAAAGGAGATTGAGTTTTATTTTTGTAGATAAATCCTAACTTCTTATTTTCTATTATTGTATATTACATTATTAAGATTATTTAGTAAAATTTGAAAATTTGTTTGGAAAAATTTAAGGTGATATTCTCTAAGATGTTGATTTATAAATGACTTAGTTTTAATATCATTTGGAGACATTAAATATATTGATAGTCCTCTACTTTGATTAGAATACGAGACTCATATGTTTTTGTTATACAATATGAATAATTGTAAATATGTAAAATTTCACATACTTGTTTATCTATGAGGTTTGATTATGATTCATAATCCTTGTAAGAAAATTCTTATACACAAAAATAAATTATTCCTAATTTCTAATTAAATAACACATTTATATAGACACAAATAAATTATTATTAATATTATTATTACAATTAATATTATTATTAATATAAAACTGTTATATTATTATTGTTACTATTATTATTAATATTATTATTATTATTAATATCATTATTAATATTACTATTATTATTATAAATATTATTATTATTATAAAACTATTATATTATTATTGTTATTATTATTATTATTATTATTATTATAATAATGTTGTTACTATTATTATTATTATTATAATAATAATAATAGTAATATTGTTACTACTACTATTATTAATATTATAATTATAAA
>Ga0209489_103801_pt1 | contig 28835 bp, 9 predicted proteins | sample SiratrowhiteBW_FD_187527 | JGI IMG/M metagenome (GOLD analysis project Ga0209489, IMG submission 187527) | Root nodule microbial communities of legume samples collected from California, USA - Siratro white BW (SPAdes) (version 2) | ecosystem: Host-associated > Plants > Roots > Nodule | place: USA...
TTTAAATTATTTTTATATTAGTAACTAAATTCAAATATTAAACTTAAACTTAATTTTGCTAAATATATTTTATTACTAAATTTTAATTTAATTTAATTTTTCTTTTCAAAATCAAACTTACTTTTAATTTAGTTCAATATATAAATCTCATACTAATATCATTTTTTATTTTAATTTAAACAATAATCCCCTCAACCATTATTGTTTAATTTCAAATTAACTTCACATTTGTTTCAATTTAATTTCAATCATTTTTATCAATAAATAAAACCACTTTTATAACTGCGCATTTATTTTAGTTGCATATTAACAATACATCACACCACTTTTGTAACTGTGCATTTATTTTAGTTGCACATTAGCAATACATCACACCTGCCAAACAAAATATAAGAGGAATGAGTAAAGAATATTAATCACCTTAAGATCTATTCTCACCATATTAATTTAACTCATTAATTGAAAATTTGGCTACATGATTTCATCTAGTAAACTAAGATGGTGTCATCTTTTCACAAATTTAGGATTTCTTTACAATGATATCGTGTCTCCTATGCACGATTTACCCATATCCGAAAATAAATAAAAAAATGCACCATTTTAAGAATTTTAAAAAAATATTACACCAGTTTGAGAAATTTGAACGACTAATCTCTTATATATTATTACATAGCATAGTTATATTGTTTTTATAAGAAATTAATGACATATTTAAAGAACAAGATATTTTTTTTTGCCTGTATTAATGTAAAAATATATTTATCTAAAAATGATATATTTTATTATAAAATTCTACCTGTAAAAAATGAGTAAAATATTAGAAAATTCATTTTTCAAACACTAATAATAAACATTGTAAATAGATAAAAAAACGTAAGCGTTTATAAGATAAAAAAGCTGAAATAAATAAAGTTTATCTCATAAATTAAAATCAGTTTTTACAAATTAATTTTATAAAATATGTCTTGAATAGTTGATCTTATAATTAATCTTAACTTATAAACTAAATTAATCTTGTTAAAGTAGAAGTTAGTAAAATAAACTTGTACAATAAATAAATTTATTTTAAGTAAACTAGTTTATAAACTATTAAAGTAACTTGTTAACTACATTTTATATAAGGAATTGCCAATATTCTTATTAGCCATTAAATTTCAAGTCAACCTATGAATTAAAATAGTAGAGATAAATTTCTCTTAAAAAGGAAATTAAATTCACAAAATGATGAAAATAAAAAAAATATAAATCATAATCAAGTCTTTTCATTTTCATTATTAGCCTCTTCTATCATAAAACTCTTGCCATCTGTCCCTGTATTTATACAGAAACGATTGTGTTTGGAGTGATAAAGAAAGAAGATGAAGTTGGTGCTGTTAGTGGTCATGTTTGATAAGAGTTTTAACTAACACAAATTAATATTTTGTCCAACATGTTTTCTCATTAGATTTAAGAATCAGTGAACTAATCATGGAAGGGAATTACGTTTGAGTTTTGCATGGACCACACATTTCTTTCTTATAATATACTTTTGAAAGTTGAGAAAAATGAAGTTGAGCCTGAAAACACTTCAACCAATGAAGTTGAGAAAGCAGAAATTTGGCTCCATAATGTACTTCAAAAGTAGTGAAATAAAACAATACTTTTTTTTTTCTTTTCTAAGTTGGAGGCGTTTCTCTATTACATTTCTAGGAATTATATATTGACTAAATTATATTTACCACTCTTTATTACTAAAAATTTTCTTTTATTTTATTTTTACGTTTACCTCTTTAAATTATTTGAAGAACACGATAGTAGCACTGTTCTTATAATATATTAACCCCTTAAATCTTTTAAAACATTACAATTGGACCTGGTTTCGTGCGTATTGGAAGACAGTTTTTTAAATTTGATAAAAAATATAATTACATTTTAATTAAAAATATTATATATAATAACTAAAATAATTTTATTTTTTATTTTCCTGAAGTTAATATCTTTTTAAAACATAAATTCTCTATTTTTTTAATAAAGTTTCTTGATGTTTTTCTCTTTTTAAAGTCATCATATAGGAAACACAATTAAGAGTTAATCTAACTGAGTCGAAGAATACTTTGATTAAGGTAAGTTTTCTGTTTTTTTTTTTTTTTTTTTTTATTTTTTTTTTTTTTTTTTTTTTATTTGTACTTCTTTTTCTCTTTTATTTGCATGTGGTATAGAAATTTGCTGCATGTATGATTAGTGAAAAAAGATTAATTTGTATTATTTTAAATATATAATTGTGTGTTGATTTGTTAAGCTTGGTTTCCTGCGAGTAACCTATGCGATCCCTGAACATCCTTTGTTCGATATATTCTTTAAGAGTAGATTTTTTTGAAGAGTAAGACTTTGTTAAATAAGGAAAGGTAATTTTAGTTATTGAATTTGATGGAATTACAATTATAATTAAAATTTGGTAGATTGAATTCTAATTCAAATAGTAGAGTTGTAAAGTGTACTTCAATTGTTTGGTTTTGACTTGAATATTCAGTGTTATTTTGAGTTGATGAAATGTTCTTTAGATAATAGAAATCTACAACCGTTATATAAAAATGTTCTAGAAATTCAATAAGATTTGTCAAAATCTAATTAGGTTAGAAATCGTTATATTTCATCTTAATGATATTGGAATTAAATGTTCATGTTTTTATGAAATCTGAAAATTGAAGTCAATTAGGTTTAAAGCGTTTGTTTTAAATAAGAAAAGATAGAGGTGTATTTTAAATTGAATTTTGAACTTATCTATTACTCAAACAACTCGTTTGATTGTTAAAGTGATATTGAAATGGTGAACATTTAATTGAGATTCTTAATTAAATGTTCATGTATCGGTTAAATTATAGTTTTCTATACTCAAAAGTTGATAATTTGAGAAACAAAATTAATTTTATTTACCTGACAATAAGGTTAATCAATCGATGAATTAAGTGTTAGCAAAAATAATTAATTATCTTTTCTTTTAGAGTGTAATGTTAAAGTACCAAATAAAGTTGCTCAAGCCATGAGTGCTTTCACTTAAACGATTTCATTACTCAATAATTTTCAATATTATTCTTGAAATTAAATATTCTAAATTTTTATAAACTTTTGTATTATAGAGGGCAACTTATCTTCCATTTACAAGGAAATATATTAATTGTATTTAATCTTTAATATCCTTCCCATCTAAATTAATTTGAAGATTTTAATTAAAATGCAACAGGGATTGAAAATAGGATTAAAAGACAAGAAAGAGTGAGAACGAATTAATAGAAAATCGAAGATCAATACCAAATAATTCCTCTTATTGTACTCTCTAAAATCTTAAATTTAAGTTTGAATAATTAACTGATTAAATCAATCAATTAATCAAATTACACACATCAAATCAATATAATACATATCTATTTATCAAATCAAAATTCAATTAATTTTTAATTTGATTTCTAAAATAAAAAAAAGCACAAATTATAATCATAAAGTACAAATCTTAGATTAGAAAGAAGATGAACAAACTCCAAAAACATCAAATGATCCATCAAAAGTTCAATTTAAATTTTTTGATATTAAATATGTAAATTGATTTTCAAGAATTCATTCTTCATAAATAAATAAATAATAAAAAACACAAATGAGAGAAGAGGAAGAGGCAATTCCAAGAATTGAGAGAAAAGGAAATGAAGAGATAATTTTTGAAATTGAAAACTAAACAAATGATTTTTTTGTCTTCACGTCTAGAGCATATTTAAAGTATTTCTATACTTTGAGATTTACTTTATACTTTGAGATATAAAGTAAATGTGGGCTCTAATTAGGTTCATAAGTGTAATTACAAAAGTTTAAGAAAAAACAAATATATGAGTTTCTTTACAAAAATTTAATAAATCTACCTCACATTTAAAAAATTATAGAGAATAGTAAACAACTTCAAATCCAACCAATCATGTATCCATTTGAAATTATGAAAATGTGAAATCCAATGCAACAATCAAAAGTTATGGTCAAAACAGTAAAAAAAAATGTTAGATTAAGTAACAAATATAAAATTAAAATAAATGTATACATTAAACTCATTTATTATTAATAAAAGTAAACAATTTAAAAATTGATGTGAACATCCAAATTCAATTCCAAGATACCCATAATCTAGGAGCTCCATTAAAGTGTGCAATATGTGATTTATCCTCACTAAACCTTAAACTTCTATATATCTCGTACCTCAAAATTTCCAAACTGTGCTGTGACTATAAAGAAGAATCTCCGTGAAGAGCTGACTTCGTTATATCTATCCTATCTACCGTTGTCTATATTAAAGGTATTATATTGTTATAGTATAAGAAAAAATAAGAGGGAAGTGGAAATCACCTTTATATTTTGTTGCATTTTTGTCTAAATTCTTGCGCCAAATCGATATTGGTAAATGAAATAATAAATAAATGATAAACATTAAAAATGAAGACACATGAAATATAGTTAAATTTGTATTCCAATCTAATCCAAATGATTAAATTTCCGAATTGAATTGTTGCAGAATATAAATTTAACTTTTAAAAAGGTAAGATTCAAAATTCATTTTATGCTTTCGAACTGTCTTATTCAAAAAGCCTACTTCGACTTCCGAATATCCAAATTCAAAACTTTATTTTCAAAAACGAAACAAGTTGCGGATTTGATAAGATAATTTTTCAGATTTATAAATTAATAATTCACCCCACCCAAACTTAAGGGAAATTTTGTTTTTTCGAAATGGGCAGTTTGAAAAATTAAAAATATATGGAGGTAATGGGCAGTTTGAAAAAATAAAAATATATGGAGGTGCGAGAAGAATGTGTGGAGGTGCACGAAGAAGCCGTCCAATTCTCAACCATCCACTCTCACCAAGTTAGGCTAACAGACAACCATGGAAATTTTTGTTCTAATTAGTAATTTATTTTATAGTAAACAAGTTATATTATATCACTATGTTATTTATGTTTTTTAATATTCAAAATAAACACGAAGAGGTTAAGAAAAATTCCTTACAATACTCTGTTAAAAAAATTCTTAAAAATACTAGCTTTAAAGAACAACTCTTATAAACAGTCTGGTCCACAATAGTTATTATATTTAAATAAATTAGGCAGAAAAGGCATCTCCTGCCTCTCAACATTTTTTTTAAATTAAAGAAGAATAATGAAAATTAAATAAGAATAATAAATGTATAATTATTCTTGAATTAAACCTTATATCTAGTTAAAAGAGTGATTTGTTTATGCCAAGTCAAAATGATCCAATATAAAGGAAACATCAAAGTTTTGCCATGCTTTTATTCTTCATGAGCTGCTCTTCAAAGAGCCTTCATTGGACTTCTAACGTGAATCCACAAAGAATTTCGCAACTGTTTTTTGTGCATTTGCTCATTAAGTAGAATCCAGTGTTTTATTGTAATGAACTAAAGTAAAAAACTTGACTCATCAACCACTCAAAACAATTCTACATAATGTGCATACACAACTACATCTTATTTGGAAAAGGTGATGATCTGAAAGACTATTATTATCCATGATAGATTCTCACAAACCATAAATGCCAATGAAAGGCATCAACACAGATGCAATCCAAAGCTTGCCATCTTTCTCTTCCACTTCACTGATGAACTTTAAGGTCTTCCCCTCACAATCTTCCAAGACTTCTAGTATCTCTCCTCTCTCACTTAGCTTTACAGCAGCAGCATGAGGCTTCCACCCTGCAAATGATGAGTGCAACTGTTTGAAGTTAAATCCAATCTTTAGCATTGCCTTTCCTGCCCATGGATTGGAAGATACCCACTTCGCAAAAGGGCTTGCCTTTGCATGCAGAGCTACCCAAAAATGCCCTTCTGAATTTCTTCTTACATTGTCTGGAAAACCGGGTAATTCTGCAAAAGTGTCCACTCGACCAGCCTTGGGTCCACGAAGCCAAAGTTGCAAGATCTTGCAAGTAGTGGTTTCTGCTACCAGAACAAATGATCCATCTTTGCTTAAAGCAACACCATTAGGAAAAGCAAGGCCACGTAATAAGACCTTCACTTCTTTTGTTGACTTGTCATATTTCATTAACCTACCGCTCCTGTCTCCACTAAGGAGTACAAGCATAAATTGCCTGCAAACAAAAGTGGCCAACTTTCAGACTCAGCAAAAAAAGTTTCCTTATTGGTACTTGCATATTTTTAGTTCCATAGGTATCTTCTAGGAGTGTGCCCTCAAGGTGTTAGAAGAAGTAAATTACAAAAAGACTAGCATGCTAGAAATTAGAACAGAAAACATTATCTACATGGGTTTAGCTGAAAAATGCAAATCTCATATACATGGGTTTTGTATTTGACTTGAACAGCAGAGCAAGTGACTCATAGTTTGTAAGAAAAAATTGATTCATACTTGGTTAGAAATTTTCCTCCTTGCTGTATATGGGATTGAATATTCCAAACCAGGAACTTTATAAAATAATATTTTCATTTCAACTTCATTTAATACACTGCAGTGCTAGACAACAAATAAGGACTATCAATTAAGAAAGCAGAAACACTTCCAGCCTTTCTCAGTACATGAAGATATGTTTGAGCTGAATTTACCTTCTCTGGAAGATTGTGCTTGAGTCAGTGAAGTAAATCACATCTTCATCTTCACTGATATCCATGTCATTAGTGAAGTGCAAGGGCTGGCCTTCAACTTCTGTTACCACTTCGGTGGCCAAACCCCCTGCAGACCCCACTACTTTTAGGCCTAGGTAGGCATCAGCAATGTACAGATCTCCACTTTTCTTATCAAATTTTAGTCCTAAAGGCCTCCCACAAACATGCTCCAACTCTGGTGCAAATGGACGTACACAATTCGACCTTCAAAATCAGGCAACTAAACTTGTTAAATTCATAAGAAAGCTAAGATATTCTAATTGTATAATTATTCTCCTGACATCTAAACAAAAAACTCAGCCTAATCCCAAAGCTGCTCACCTCCTTTCACAGAGAAAGTTCATGTAAAATGAAACTCAATGGGGGAAATTCACAGAAAACTATTCATTATCCATTCATCCGTGGCACAACCAGTGAGGTACAATTTAAAAGAACGTTGATAAAACAGACAGGAAGTTAAGTAAGTATCCATGCTTGCTTGCTCAAACAATGATAAGACCATTTGGACTAAAGACTCAGACTGCATATATTCTCTTTTCATTTTTTTACCTTCTCTACAGCCTATTATATTAATATTAGAATTCAGAACGAGCACTTACACTCATTATGATGCAAAACCTACCAGACAGAATTCCCCTGAAAGCATATAAAAGCTAGACATAATAATCACTGTGTTAGAGCAACTCTACACTATTCCACAACTGAGAATCAGAAGGTTTACGAAGCAAATAATGCTGCTAAAGAAGAAATATATATTCTCCGTGACACTTTCAGATCAAATTCAAAAAAATCACGTTGCTGCAACAACAAAGGGTGCTTCAACTTACGAACGTAACATAATTTCTTTTTTAAATAATCAATAATTATTGACACCGTCAATGGACCTTTCTTCAAGGAAACAATAAAACCTTCACACTCTAGAGTAAAAATAAAACCTTCATTCTCAAAATCAACAAAGCCCCACCGACCCAATTAAACTCTCACCAACAAAACACTAATATGCAGCCTGAGAAAAAAAAAACATGATAAAAGGGGCAATAGTAGTACCTATTGGAACTGGTGAAAGCAAACTCAGTCCAGCCTTGCTGCTCGCCTTCCCACTTCAAAATCCGGCCGTCAGCGACGCCGGTGTATGGCCCTCCGCCGTGAGAGTCAAAAACCAGACTCTCAGGCCCGACGGCACCGGCGACGTGGATTACCCGCGCTGCGTGGAGGTGATCCTTGGATCCCGGAACATGGGGCGGAGAAAAAAGGGCTTGAGGGTTGAAGAAGGAGAAGATGACGGCGAAGAGTGCAAGCAAGGTTGCAGCTGCAAGAAGCCCTGGGTTCATTCCCAATCAGAAAAGTGGAACAGTGGAAGGAAGAAACAAAGAAGGAGAGAGTGTTGCGCTCTGTTTCCTTGTCCCTCCACACTTTTCACATCGAGTGCTTTGAATTTTGAAACACCCAAACATTTTTGCCAGCAACATGTGTCGCAGACTAACGTGTGGCAAAGGATTCTTTTTTCTGAAATAATTATAATAAAAATACTAATAATAATAATAGTACTTTTTAATTATAAAAATAAAAATACTACAACTTGTGTTTGTTCAGAATAAAGGAGAGACTCAATAGTGAGTAGTTGCAGGGGTTTCCGTGCGTGCTTACCTAACGAAGGACCTTGGTTTCTTGCCATTGTTGACTGTTTTGATTTGGTGGGATTTTAAGTTAAATAAATTAGCCACAATAAGTATGAAAAATGTGTTGTTTAGATCAATACAAATACATGAAAAATTAAGAAATATTTTTATTTAGATGTGTAAACACGATAGTGAAATTGGATAAATAAATTACACAAAAAAAAGTATGTTAGTTAAAAAATACCAGACACAAATAAAAAAGAGCGTTCAAAATTTCATTGTACTACTTTTCATGATAACGTAAAATCAATATTTAAAAAAGTAGAAAACGTATGTACTACTCTCCTTACTTTTTATTTATTTATGGTGATTTATTTATAAAACTAAAAAATATTGTGTTATTCTAATAAAATAACTATGAAGTTTTCTATTTTAACTTTTTTTTATTTCATAAGACTATGTAAATATGTACTGATTAAAAATTAGGTAAAAAAAGAGATATAATTAACAACGTTATTGCTCACTCTTTATACTTTCATTGACTTTCTTTTATTTTCAAAGTGCATTAAATGAGAAGAAATGAGTAGGAACACGTAACTTATTATTTAACTAAATTGCTCATGCAAGGACTTGTTATTCAAGCTTTAAATATATGAATGGGATGATCATCTTTGTGATACAAATGTGAATATATAATAAATGAATGTTAATTATAGTAGGTGGAGATTGATTTAGATGAAAATAACATGTATTTAAAATAATATTTTAGCTTCGTTGTGTTTTGGGATGCCTAGAATTAAAATCTTCAATAAAAATAAATATTCTAGTTTTATTGTTGACATAAACCATACAAATTAAAATAATGAAAGATTGAAAGAGGTTTTTATATTGGGTTTTATTAAATATATGTAATGAATTATTTTAATTATGTTAAACTGTTTGGTACATGTATTTTAGAAGGTGTTGTAGTTTATTACTTCTTTGTTGATATGAAGAATGAATATGTTGATCTAGTTGCTTAGTTCTTTCGTGAAGTAAGGGATGAGTATGTAGAAGTTATTAGCCTTATGATTTTGTGAAGACAAAAACTTTATGAACGTATAAGATAATGTGGAGTTGTTTTAGTATGTGTATACATGTTTTGTGAGTTGTGATTAATTAAACCCATGTTAATTCTAAATTTTATTTTCAATCTAATTACAAAAGTATAAGAAAGTTAAATATGCATGAGTTTCTATATAAAAATACAATAAATTTGTCTTAACTTAAAAAAAATTATACAAAAATAACATGAGAACCAAATCCAATGAACTATATACTCATTGTAAAGTGTTGAACGTGTAGAACTAAAGTACAGAAAAAAATATATGCACAGGAAAATGTATCACTAAAAGAGTAAGAAAATATTAGATTGGTTGCAAATATAAAACTAAAACAATTATGAACATTGAACCCAATACATTACGACTAAAAGGAAATAATTTTAAAAAAATAAAATAAAGCATATTAAAATTGTTTTCAATGTGCATAAAATATGTGTCTTCATTATGCTTACCTCTAATTTACAAACTCTTTACAAATATAATTACAGCTCTTATCTTTTTATTTAAATTTTCTTAGCTCAACAATAATGGAATATGCCTCAGTCACCCAACTCACATAATAAAAAAGACATAAAGTTAGAAGTTTCATCAAAAGAAACACGGAAAATTGGGTTTGTCTGGCCCTATTTGGGTCTCCAAACAGCTGTTTGAGCCTAAATTGAACCGTAAAGAGATTTCTCTGAAAAACATGGAGTATTAATAAGAAATTCTCGACTTATGTAAATATTTTAGAATAACTTTGAATAATTTGGACCATTAATCCATCATAAAAATTAAATGAAAAAAAAAGAAACATAGCTAAATGGAGAGCATTTTTCAGCCAAGCATAAAAAGTTGAAGTCCACATGGCAAGTGCTTATTAAAGAGTTTTTGAATTAATTTTTAAATCTGAATGGTAAGTGTAACTGCATGGAAATCATGAAAACACATGTCAATATGCCACTGGAGATTATTTAAGGCCACGTGGCAACTTGTAAGTAGAGTTTATTTTGAGTAAGGCAATGAGAACATGAAATCCACATGGCAAGTGTTCATTGGAAAATTTTTAAATTAATTTTTAAATTTGAATTTCAAATTCATATTTATCTCCACATTTTGGTCGACTACACACACTATAAATAAGTGTGAGTATCTCTTGTAATTTTAACTTTGAATGAGTGAAGAAATTATGTCCAAATTGTAATCTATTTGTTTTTGAGTTCATCAAGGTTAGCATCTCTTTGAGAGTGTTTAGCCAAGAACATTGTTGGAAGTTGGTCTCACCTCTTCTCACTTCTTTGTCTCACGGATTCAACTCCATTCCAACACTTCAATTCTCCTTTCCAATGTTTCTACAAGCCTTCATTCATCTCCAATCCATGAAGAACGAAGACCTACAATAAAGAAGCATCGGAGAGTCATCATTAATCTTCAAGTGTGAACAAAGTCACCTCTACAGACGTGACACCACCCAAATTCATTATTAATAGGAAGCACAATTATAAGATAAGTTATTCTTTATCAAAACCCTACACTTCAAAGAGGATCATAACGATTCTCTCCATTTGTTATATATTATAACTTGAAAAGCATAGGTATTAACAAGATTCTCCTTCCATTGATTTAAATTTAATGCCTAAAAATGACACCTGGCCTATGACCTACCAAATGTCTCAACCCATAAAAGAAGATCTGAAAGCAAATACCACATAGATTCTTGGTTTGTTAATGTCCAAATTTCGTCTAAGACTACTATCAGATAACCAACCAGCTGCATATATTTCTATTATATATAAGTAAGTAACTTGGTATAGATAAACAAGTCCTTATCCTCACCAAGTACTTTCTTGTTTTTTAACCTACTGTTAAACCAAGGTTATTAATCCACCTGGAAAAACGAACTAAAAAGTCTTTGTAATCATCCTTATCCAACTTTGCTTTTTATAACTAATTTGTTAGAATAATATCATACTCTACATAACACTTATTTTTAATATTATTCTATTTCTCTTTTTCCACACATACCATACGATTGCACATCAGATCATATATTATGAATTCTTCTTATTTGGCTATGTTGCAACCGGGTGTCACGACGGGGACGACAGATAAAAATGGTTTAGTTTAATTTTAAAAGAGGGGAGTCGTCACCATAGTTTTAGTGGAAAACTATGAAAAACCAAAAAAACAAGGATAAGACTGATATATGAAAATCGGATTGCGAGTCCGGGAGTCGGTTACGCGTGGGGAAGGTATCATCCCCCACGGCGCCCGTCTTGAGACGGTACCTTTAACTGAATAAAACAAAATGAGTGTAATTTTCGGAATATTTTTTTTTCAAGAAAAATAGAAATAAAATCAAACAAAACGTTTTTTATTTTTGAAAAGAGCCCGACAAGGTTTAACCTCGCTCCTACATATCTCCATCGGGAATGAAGAATCATGGTTACGTAGTTATATTTTTGAAAATTGTTTGTTTGAGAAATTGATATACTTTTTAATTTTGAAGATTTTTTATATATTTTTAATTTTAGAAAAAATTAGTGTTTTCAAAAATTAAACTTCATTTTGGATATTGCTTGACGCGTACGGCCCCTTTGATATTCCAAATGAAATTAAAAATTTTAAAGTTAAATCCCGCATAACGCGAATGGTTATTTAGAAATTTAATTAAAAAATTATTTTCAATAAAACCTCGTGACATATAAAATCATTTAAATGTTTAATAAAAAATTATTTAAATAAAATACTACAAAAGAAAAAGAAAAAAAAGAAAAGAAACTAAAAGACAAATAATAATAATAATAATATTTGACTTTAGTATATTATTTACTTTTAATATAATATAAAATTTGTTAAAAAAAAATTAAAAAAAATGCTACACTCATTAAGCCTATTATTCGGTGTCCATCAAAACAAGTGAGCTAGTGGGCTTTTTCTTTCTTTAAGGGTTATCCACGTGGCTTTCCTATCTCTTAATATTTTAATCAAAATCATTATATTATTAGGCAATTAAATGCCTTGGCTAAACGTTAAATCAGCCATGCACCTTTTCTAGTCCTACACCTCTTCTAGCCTATAACACATGTTCTAATTAAAAAATGATTTAATTAGGTACACCACGCTGCCCTAAAGCATACAAATGGGCCTAAGCCCAAATCGAATATTACGTGCTCCCCTAAACGAATTAGGATTAAGTGGCAAAAAGGGGATGGTGTCGTTATGGTGGTGATGATGGATGGTGGCAGCGTGACCTTCCCTAGCTGCGCGAACGGCGGCATAGGAGATTGGCGGCAACCGCGGTGGCGGAAGGTTCCGACGAGGGCTGTGATGGGAGGTGTCGGAGGTTTTATTAGGTTTCTTTCATAATTTTTTTCTTTGAAGGAGTGGTAAAGGTGTACGGTGGTAAAGAGGGGCTGCGGACAAGGGAGGTTTTTTTTGGTTGCTGCTGCTTGCGGTTAGGGGCGTAACGCAAGGCGACGGTGGCTTGGGTAGTTGTTTGGTGGTTCGGTGATGGAATTTGAGGAGGCGGTGACAAGGACAAGGGAGGTGAAGGTTGGCTCGGTGATTGGTTGTTTAGGGTCTTGAAGGGAAGGATAACGGCGGCGGGACCGGCTATGGTGGCGACAGCATGTCCCCTTGTCGACGACGTCGCGGATTCGGCTGTTTGAGGGCTGTGTTGGCGTCACTTTGCAGGAGAGGTTTTTTTTGTTTGCTCAAATTTGCTATGCTTGGTTTTGGTTCTTGTTCATCCTCACACTATGGCAAGAAGGGATTTGATGGAATCATGAGTGAAGGTCGACAGGTATAAGGATTCAAACACTCCACTAAAACTCGTTCCTAAGGTTCCACGTTGAGGTTCTGCTATTTCATCCTGTCCTGGTTTAATTCTTCTAAGGTACAATTTATGTTTGCCATTATTCAATTTCATTATATTGATTTGAAGCCAGACAACTTACATTCAATATTGACATTGACACAGACTAACAAATTATGGAATGAACATGGATGTTAAGCAGAGCAATACACTCATATAGAAGCCAGCAAAGGAGGAGAAAAGATACCTGTTGACGACCTATTTTTTATTTCTTTCAGTTTGATTCTTTCAGTTTCTCTTCTGTAATGGACTCTGCACCTCTAAGTTTCTGAACGGTGTAACATGGACTATTCTTTTGATGATGGAATGCTTATTTTAGAATAGAGAAAAAATGAGAGTGGCGAGAAAGGAGAACGGAAAATGTATTGTGGACCTGATGCCAGTAGTGAACCAAAAGTGGTGAGAATTCTCTGAGCTAAGAAATTTTTTTTTTTTGCCTCCTCTCTACTCTGCCTATTCAGTTTCTTATATCCAGTTTTCCTTTTTTCTCTTTGGGTAGTAAAATGCCAAAAACGGTTAGCAGGGGAGGCATAGTGGGGAACCAATAAGCTTTTCAGAGATTCTGCTGGCTGTCCCAGGGACATTGTAGCTCTTGATTTTTGTGCAGAGGGTGGTGGAGTCAGAACAAATGTACCACAAAGAATCAGAAGATTTGGGAGGTGCTAACAGTAGCTATAGGGGTGTGAAAAGGGGAGCGGGTTGGGCCTTGATGCTAGGGGTGTGTAAAGAAAATAGTCATGGAAGCCCAAAGATGAAAGTAGGGTGTTGGTGGAAAGGAAGCCTTGTAAAAAAACCCTAAGTATCTTGTATTTGCTATTACTAAAATAAAATGAAAATGAAACTTTATTTATTATTACCACTCTTTTTTTAAAAAAAGAAAAAAGAAAATAAAAGAACAAGGCGATAAAGTAAAACTATATATATGTATTATTATATTTTTTGAAAAAGAGCAAATGAAAATAAAACAACAAAAAAACGTTAAACAATTAAGAATTTTTTGGAAATTATTAGAAATACATTATACTTTTTATCCGGACAAAATTAGGTGTTGACAGGCTCCATTTGCTGTTTATGTTGCCAAAAAAGAGCCTTTACGTTATAAGGAAAATAGATGGAATGATTCTATTAAGAATAACAGAACTTCCAAAATTTATCCACCTTAAGACAAGTAAACAACGTATGGTTCATAAATTTCTCCTCTTCCAAAAACAAGTGACATCCCATCTCAAATAGTGTTTGTATAGTCGGTTATATCTCATTAGTGTTTTATTTCTAATACATCTTGAAACAAAATGGGAAACCTTGGATGACACTTTAAGGTTCTTGCTATCCTTTCAAAAGACCTGCTAGTCACACTCCAACTCTTATAGAGCTTCATATCTTAATGCCACAGTAAACTTGTTATTAGAGTCTGGTTCCCAACTCTATTAATCTACACTATCCTACTTAAGATGGACATCCGTAAGATCTTGCATAAGATCATTCACCATCCTCTTTTTTCACATAAATAAAATATTTCACCACTTTATTTATATTCCCATACACTTTAATTTTGTTTTTCCATATTCTTCAATACCTTTCTCTTTTGGTCTGAGTTAAGAAACAATTTAGGATACATTATGATGAAGTGTTCATCTACGCTCCACTTGTCGTACCAAAAATTAATAGAACTCTCATTCCCCATTCCCCATTCCCACGTTCTACCTTATCCTCCTCCAAAACTAATTATAGGGATTGTCAATGCTACATACAATATACATTTACTTGATTTTGTCTTATTAATAAGGTATTTTCATCCATATTTTGCTTTTAATATTGCATTCCATATTGAACCACTTTGATAAAAATGAGTTCCACACCAATTTGACCAATAGCGCTTCACTGAGTAATTTATGATTGTCACCCCTCATCACCCCCTGTTTCTTTAACAAAATATATCTTTCCAACTAACCCAAGTAATTTTCTTAACTTCCTCTTTACTTCCCCATAGAAATTTTGTCAGAATACTCATAATCTTTGATGCAAACAATCAAAAAAAGAGAAGCAATGAAGGCAAAATGGAGTTGATGAGACAAGCCCTATAAATAAAGGAAAGATGTTTATGTTTTCAAATTTCTAGTTTATTCTCAATTCTTTTGATAATAGGATCCATGTCTTATTTCTTCTAGGATTTGCTCCAATGATATCTCTAGAAACAGAAAGGGAATGATAATATCCTACCGGTCAAACAATTTGCCACAAACTCTACTAGTTATTCCTCCACACTAGTTTTCCCCACATAGCTCAATATACTTTTACTCATGAGTGCGTTAATTAAAGAAACTCCAAAATAAAAATGGTGTCATCAACAAATTAAAGTAAATCAAGCTTCATTCTACATTTCTTATCTTATTATTCTTAAATAGTCATAATCATTTCTCCTTAGCTTTGCTGAGACCCTAAACAGTTTAACCTCTGTCTAGCCCATCTAGACGGTTTAACCCAATAGACTTTTTAATATAGTTTTGATAATAAAAAAAATAATTAGACTGAATTTTATATGCGTTTATTATCTGAACATGCTAATGTGTTTTTTGTGCTTGCTGAAAGAACTATAAGGCCATCCAATGGTACAATAAGTTACAACGTTAGCTTATTTAAAGTTATATTTTATATATGCTTAAACTTTGTTTGAATTTAGTTTTATGTAAACAAGTCGTAGTAACAAATGATTTTCTAAGATATATTATATGTAAGTTGTTTCAAATAAAAGGATTCATATCTTCAACATTAGAATCTAAGTATGAAAATATTTTATCTCTAACAATCATGAAATATCTTATGTGGAAGTAAATATCTTATGTGGAAGTAAATATTGTTCACAATATGCTTTCAATTCTTATCTGATGTTATACATGGTATCTTTATTTGAATTGTTTCCTTACCAAGCAAAGTCATAAGAGCAAGGCATTTTCAAGATCAAAACCTTTTATAAAAAGCTTCTAGTCAAACATATATTAAAGGATGCATAGAAAATTCTATATTGATGGAAAAGAGTAAAGATCATATATTAACAAAACAAATGAAACATTGGTAATCTTAAGAAGCCTATATAAAGGAATCAAACATGAAGAAAAAGAATACAACAATTACATACAATTCTTTCAATCTTCTAGTGCTCCATAGATATTAAGTGTTCGTAGTGGGTTGTGAAAACCTTTTAATTCTTCGAGTAATGAAGCTATCCCGATGAGCTTAAATTGCTCTCTTTGTGAGAGTTTGTACCTATACTATTTTCTGAGGTGTTGATCTCAGGGGGAGGTTAGGGCGATATAACCAGGAGTGGTTTGTGTCCTTATTTTTAAGTAAGAGTGGTTAGTGTACTCGTCCCAATCAACTTATTTGATTAGTAAAACCTCTTGAGCAATTTACTTAAGGTAAAATTGAGTGTAACCCATGAGTTTAGGTGAACTAGTATAAAGTTATTTTATATTGTTTGTATTGCTTATGCTCTAGACGGTCTAGTATAGTCTTCTACAAAAAGAATATTAAGTTCTATTCAGCCCTCTTCTAAAGTAAATGTTTCAACAAGCTTCCCTCATCATATTACTCAAATGTTTTGCAACATAAATAAAAAAGGTATTAAAAGATCCTTTTATCTAAAACCTCATTGTTGCATTTTAAACTTCCTAATCGAACTACCATTTACAAAAACAATCATAAAATCTAAACTTATAAATTATTTAATCTAATTCGTCAATCTTTCATGAAAGTCTTACCCTTATAGCACATATACAAGACATTCCTAGGATAAAGAATTATATGTTTTCTTAAAGTTTACTTTAAATATAAGACATTTCTTCCACACACGAGCTTCATCCACCATTTCATCAATCACAAGTACACTATATAGCATATTTTTCATATCCAAGAAAAGACTATGTCTATCATTTATCACCAACACAACACACAGTAATTTTATTTGTTAAGACTTTAAAAAACACAAATGCACTTTAATACATGGTTAATTTTTTAAATATTCATATAAACAATTATTACTTTATTAATATGTAATCATGATATGCTATTATAAATATGTTGTGGAAATATTCATTAACGTTATGAATTAACATCCAGATATTCTTAGTTTAGAGTGTGAACAATTTATATTTTAGGATACTTATAAAATATATTTTAGATCAATATTGAAACTATACAAGTACCAAATAATTTGTATTAATATAATTTTTTCCATCATATATATATAATTCTTTTTTTTCTTCTTATAAAAAATTCTCAAAAATCATAATTTTTATTTCTTTACACGATATTTTTTTTTATCCATAAGTATGTGAAGGTGATAGACTTTTAAAAGAAATGTTTGGATACAGTTCTTAGAATAGTTCTCTCTCGAAGCATCTTTTATTTGGAGAAGGCTAAGGATTGGACAAAGTCTTTTTAGGTGAAATGAATCAGTAAAGGAAATTGTATTCTCTTTATTTACATTTATCACCTTGTTACTTAGCTAATACGAAAGAAGGGAACTTAAATGTGTATTTACTTACAAAACCTAATTTAATAAAAACATTAGTATAATAAAGACTTTTCTCTTAATTTCTCATACAACATCATTTTCTTCTTAAAGTGTTTCTCAGTTTTATATGTTCTTCTCAAAACACAATTCAGATTTTTCTTGTATTTTATTTCCCTACATTATTTTTCTGAATAATTGTTTATTTTATGTTTTCTTTATTTGATCTACAATTATTAAGGTTGATAATAGTTAAATTTCTTTATAGACCACCATTTAATAAATTTAAAACATCTTTTTAATGATTATTTGAGTAATTAGCACCTGAAGATATGTAAGAAAGGTAGCGAGGTTACACCATGGTCAAATCCTTTTTATTTTGTTATCTTCTTTCTTCCACTACCTTAAAAAAATTTCTTTAATAAAAAAAAAAAAATTAAACTTTAACCTTTTATTTGATGTTAGCTCTACTTTTTCTTGTCTAACTTGATGTTTTTTATTTTTTAATTTCACACCAAAACTCATCTAAAAGTTAATTTTGTAGAAAAACTATTTTTACCCATATTAGGACGTTTTAAATGCGCTAATAACTTTATAAATAATTTTTTTAATATTGATATAGATTTCTTATTAATATTCTCACTTAATAAATATAAATTCATCTCTTTAATTTTTTTAACATATTAGATACACTCTTTTTTTCGTATAACTATTTTTAAAATATATTAATAGGATTAATAGGAAAAGAAAACTCTTATAGAAAGATTATTATTACCATGACATTCCATGTACAAAACCCAAGCCCAGATGCTTGCTGCTCAACCTAATGCCAATGTGAAATTTGGTAACTAAGGGCCCACCACTATGGCCCACTGGAAGCCCATCTTTAAGGTCTCAACCCACTGGTCTTAAATTTAGTAGACTTTGGATAGATAATCATTTTGTTATTACTCTTTTAAGTTTTCTTTTTTAGCAAGAAGTATTTTTTTTTTCAAAAATTAATTGTTAATATTAATACCAATCCGAACTACTTAGTTTTCTTTATACAGAATTATGATGTGTTACTTACTTTTATTCTTATTTTTTTTTCAAACTCCTGTAAAACTAAATTTTGAATTAGTGTTCTGAATTGAGTGAGTAGTTTCTGGTTTCTTTCTTTTCATGTTTTCTTGTGTGAAAAATGGATGAGTCAATGACATCACTTTTTTGTGTTTGACCTCAAATAAAGCGTGTTATAACTTGTAATAGAGTGCGATTCATATTTTCAATAAAAATATATTTTGCATTTATTTAATACATTATTTTAGAGAAAAAAATCGATATATTCTAAAAACGAATAACTATTTTTTGAGTAGATGATTAAATAGATGACAATTATTGAAAGACTATATAATAATATTTTCATTATTAATCAATAATATTTTTTATTCAACCTTTTCCCCCTCCAAATCTTGTTGTCCGAACATATTTGGAGATGGACTTTAGCTTTGTCACTTTTTCAGTTTTCGAAGTGTCTAAAGATAATTAAAATGTAGAGTATGCTATATAGTCAATGTTTTGCTCTTTAATGCATTGTTTGGTAAATATAATTTATTATTTGTTGGTACTTGTGAGAATAAATTTGATATTATTTGTTAAAATTATGTATATTTGGTTTAGGTAACTTTTAATGATACATAGGAAAAGTTTTGAAAGAAAAAAGAAAAGTGTAAAGTAAGAGAGAGTGTTGGATTTTTATTTATTGAGTTTTTCTTTAATTTTTTATATTATTAATAAATAATGTTTTAAATAATTCATATTTTTTTAGAAAGTAAATTATTTTCGTTTTCTCAACTAAATTTTTAACTAAAAAAAATATATTTTAAAAAATACACCTAAGAAAAATTTTAACATTACATTAAACGGCTACCTACCTATTTTTATTAAGTCAATTTAATCAATTACATCCATCAATAATTTTTTTTTAACTCAAATCTATTATTTTATTAGACTAAATTAACTCACTTTTCATCCACTGTCTTTCAGAAACACTCTAAATCAAATATCAATTTTACTTCTCCAACCAAAAGAAAAAAACACAATATACACTTAAATGAAATAATCAAATCTATTATTTTATTAGACTAAATTAACTCACTTTTCATCCACTGTCTTTCAGAAACACTCTAAATCAAATATCAATTTTACTTCTCCAACCAAAAGAAAAAAACACAATATACACTTAAATGAAATAATCAAATCTATTATTTTATTAGACTAAATTAACTCACTTTTCATCCACTGTCTTTCAGAAACACTCTAAATCAAATATCAATTTTACTTCTCCAACCAAAAGAAAAAAACACAATATACACTTAAATGAAATAATCAAATGTATGCTAAATTTAAAACTTAATTAAATATTTTTTATATCTTTTAAGTAAGAAACACATAAACAATAATAATATAAATAACTGTGTCACTTACATCAACTCAATTAATAAGAAAATGTAATCATATATTGAAAAATATATAAATTTTTAAATATTAAATAAAATAAAAATTGTTAATCGATAAAACTTTTTGATAAAAACTCGATTAAAAATATTTAAATTTTTAAGAGATTTAAGATTTAACTAAACCATCAATTATATTAATAATTTATTAACATATATAACATTTTTATACCTATAATAGAATATATGTTAAACTCTGTAATTTTTTTTATGTATACTATCAAAGAGTGAAAAATATAAAAGAGAATAAAATTTGATATTGATTATATTAAATAATTTATTAATTATAGATTCCTTAATTAAAAATATGCAAAATTTATAATACACATAAGACTTAATTAGATCATTAATTATATTAAATAATTTATTAAAATAGATAACACTTTCTATTTCACAAAAATCATCTATAATAGAATATATATTAAAATTTATAATTTTGTTAATGTATACTATAAAACACTCAAAAATATAAAAGAGAATACAATTTGATATTACTTTTAATATAAGTAAAATCTTAGGAAGAAGTGAATAGGTAAAAGTTGTATGAAGCATTCGAAAAGTAAAAGGAAATGGTTGGAGAAGGGAAAGGGTGTCCCTGTGACATTCCAGAGGGACAACAGAAAGAGGCAGGGTGTCCCAACAAGGATCCTTGAGGACAGGTTTTTGTTTAGGTTAATTAAACTAAATTTATTCTTAAACTAATTAATCACACACATGCATCCTTAAACTACTCCCAAAATCCATAATTTTAAAGATAAAGCAGATACGGTTCATGAACCTCAAAATTTCCATACTTTATAATTAGTCTAGGCTGGAACCAAGGAATGCGCTCATCACGGGCCACCTTAAGTAACTTCAACTCCCAAACTTTTATACAAAGTTTAATTAAAATAAGCAACAACATAAAAATGTTTTAGTTTAAATATAACTAAAAACTACATTTAGAAATACGAGCAACAAATATTTTTTACGCAGATATCATATAAATATATATCTTTTATGTTATCTATAGTTGTTAACTACTTTAATTGATAATTACTATCACTTATAAATTAATAAACTAACTTAATATTTTGTGTCAGTTATCAACTAGTTCTTTTAGCTTTAATACAATTTGTAGCTTCAAGTTATTTTTTTCAATTTTTAAATACACCAATATTTATCACTTTGTTATCATGGTTTTTAAGTTTGGCTTCTTCTGCCATTTTGTTAGTAAGTTATGAGAAAAATATTAGAATACCAACAGAATGATGTCAAAATGATGTAGTTTTGCAAAAAAAAATCGTAACGTATTTATACTTATTCATATGAGAAAGAAAAATATGAAAAATAAAAATGTATGAAAATAATTAAGTGGTGAAATTCACAAAATAATAACAATTGACTGATAGGAAATGTAATTAAAAAATTTCTTTATATAGTCCTCTTTCTGTATATACTTTTATTTGTAACAATTATTAATATTAAATATTAAATTTATTTTTATTAAACTTACAAATTTTGTATTTAGGTTATTATATATATATATATATATATATATATATATATATATATATATATATATATATATATATTGGTCTTTAAAATATTTATAAATTTTGTATCTGATTCTAAAAAGGTTTATTTGTATTTTTTTCTCAATCATTTAATTGACTTCCAATTAAGTGAACTATGAAAAAAATTATATTTTTTTTTGTTATAATTTTTTTATCATAGCAAATTATAGACTTTTTGTTATATGGAATTTTTTTGAGGTTAGTATTTGATAGGATAGGATACAATAATTATTATATCCTAGTTTATTAAGATTCTTTTAGCTACAACAATAATTACTTTTTTTCATATTATAAATAAAGTATGTTTATTTTCTTAGAATAAAAAGACATAATGAAAAATAATTATTTTTTTATCTTATTCTTTTATAACTCAATTTCATTAAAAATTATTATTATTCTCGTCAACTTTGCCATTATCATCACTTATTATTATTTTCATCATCTTTGTCATTACTTACTTTATATATTTTCTTTATTATTATGGACATCACTATTTTAACAATTTATTACAATTAGATGATGGTTATATAAATCATTATTATTTTTATAATTATTTTAATAACAAAATTTATCCTTAATATTTTCACCATCATCTTTATTATTATTATTATTATATCATTTTTATCATAAAAATTATCATTAATCATTATATCATTATTATTTATTTATTATCATTATTTTTTTTATTGTTTTTGCTCAGCTTTATTATCATTATTTTATTATCACCATCTATCACACTTTTTATTTTATCTTACTGTATCATATCTAACTATCAAAAGAATCCTTAATATTAAAGTTAATTGAAAGTTAATTGATAAAGGAGTAATAGATCTTCAAAACTAAAAGTGTAATTAATAAGTATAAAATATTAATATATTCAGCCTAAAATATGCTTATTTAATATTATATAAATGTAATATTTTGATTGAACTGATACTAAAATAGGTTGGATGTATATCATTTCACCGATCTAATTTTTGTGAATATGTGAAAAAATTAATTAATACAATTTTAAAATATGTAATTACAAAACAGATGTAGTAGACATAGTAGATAATGACATATCAAACACTTATGAGACGAAAGATAATTTTGATTTTAATAATATCTCTAAATTTTGTTTGCGAGTGATTAAATATAAAATAACTCTTTTAGGATCAAAAGTAAATAAAGTTTTTATGAGATATTAAACGTAAAATTTTTAATTTTTTTTAAAGACCAACAAGATATTTAAGTATTAATATTATTTTTAAAATTATATGAAATAATTAGAAAAGGCATTGTTCTCAACAAAAAGTACTTTTTGAAATAAATACAGTCTATATAAATCATTTTCCATACATAACACGAGTTAGGTAGTTATTCCTTGATACAAATGGTTTCCTGTACTAAATTATCTTTTAATATATTAATAATATCTTTATTATATTTATTTTAAAATTTATATATTAAATAATTTTTATTTTCTCTCACACATTCACAAACATCTCTATAATAAATATGTACAATTATTTATTGCACAATATAATTTTTTGTTTTTTCAATCAATTAAATATTAATGATTATTTTATTTTTAAAAGTTGGTTAAAATGAGATATTTTATTGTTAAGATATTTATAATTTTTAATTTGTTAAAATGAGATATTTATAATTTTTAAAATAATAAATAATAAAAACATTTTTGATATTTTAAAAATTTGTTAAGTGCAGAAAGCAGTTTATTTCATACACGAAGTAATTATAATTAAATAGCAATTGAACTAGTCTTCTTTACTTTATTTTTAATACATTAACTGAATCCATTTATTCCAGATTTATTATTAAAAATTTTTATTTTTAAATATGTCTTAAAATTTGCGTGTTATTTAAATTTGATATAAATATAATTGGAGAAAAAAAAAACAATTTCTACCTATCTTAAAAGATACCTTTAGTACTCTGAGACAGTTAAATTTACAACTCAATTTAAAAAAAAAAAATTGTTAGTAAATGAAAATTATACTTTACATAAAAATCTAACAAAACCAATTTTTTAAAGAATTTAAAAATTGCATCCTCAGTTCTAAAACCTTTCTTAAAAGTAAAAGTGGTTTTTCAAAGATAAGATTTGCGTAAAAGCTAATTAGAGGACTTTTTTTTTTACCTTTAAAGAGAAGAAAACCCTAAAGACTACACTAAATATTATTTTAGATAGCATTTAATTTAACCTCTTTTAGACTTTTATTTAATAGGAAAAGGATATTAAAAAGAAAAAGTAGAGTCAAATATATAAAAAAAAAATTAATTTTTAATAAACATAAAAGTAGAACTTTTGAAAACACTGATTAAAGAAACATCTGGGAAAGATGCATGTGAAATCTCAAAATCAAATACTCCAACTTTAATACAAAAGAAATCTTGCTGTTAAAAAAGGAAATCTAAGAACGTATAAGCTTCCCTTAACTATTGTTACATCCTAAATTGTCTTAAAATGGTCTTAAGAATGGAGATGTGTCACACAATTGAATTTAAGATAATAAAAATAATTGATTTCAATTATTGCAACGGTTATCATAACAGTAGATACATATAAGGTCACAAAAAGTAAAACAAACGGTGGTTTCATATATCATATATTATATATTAAATCGCATCTTTTATCTAATTAAAAATTAAAAAAATATAATTTATTTATAAAAGATCATTATTTATCATTATTTTAAAGTTTATAATTTAATATTAAACATCAAGATGCATTAATATAGTAGTCATTTTAATCTTGACATTTTCTGAAACAATTCTATTAATATTTCTCACATCAATAATATATAATTAAAATAATTAAAAATTAATAAAAACAAATAAAAGTTCATATCACAATAAAATTGATAGTTTTAATTAAAATAACTCAAAATAATTACTTAACACTTTCAAGACAACAGAATATTTTTAGTATTTCAATATTTGTTTGTTAGAAAAGATAACACTTAGTTAAGATATTTATGTGAGATCTCTTTCTATATATTATCTCTTTTACTAGTTTGCTCAACAAACAGCTATATTTCTTTTGAATTTTTTTTATCTACAATTGATAATAAACTATATTACTAAAGTTTACTTGAAGAATAAAGGATGAAGTTGATATAATAATTTGATTCAAATATTCACTAAAGCTAAAGAGATTTTACAAACTATTCCTTACTTTATTCACCTCTTAACTCCCTCATACTCTAAACAATCATACTCAACACAATTAAATGGAAAATCATAATATTTAGCTAATGGATCTTAGTATATCTTCGGGTTTAATTTTCAATGTTTTAATAAAGTTTGTTGTACTATTCAGCATAATTATCACAATATGATACATAGAGGAAATATACTAATTTAGAAAGATGTCTTTTTGAATAATTGATCCCTGAAATTCTTTTTACATGTATACAATTTCTCACATATGTTACAATATAAAAATTAAAAATAAAAAATTTAAGATAAAAGAATAAACAAATAAGATCATTAGTTACAGGTTAACTTAACCTTAATCTATTTGAACATTGAATCAAAGGAACCAAGTTAAAAAAATTAGTTAGACAACTATTTTTTGAAATCTAAGCTGACCCGAACAGTAAATTACACGAGCCGACTCATTTTGACAACCTATCACATATTCACCTAAGATTTTGTACATGTTAATATATTTTTAATTTACTTTCTCTATCTTCTTCATATAATTAGCCTTTTCATTAATTCCTATTTTTTAATATAAGAATATAATATCATTTTAAACAATAGGAATATAATTAAAAATTGTCTTTGAAAATAGATAATAACAGAACTATTTTTTAAAAAATTAAGATTTAATTAATCTAAATAATTAGTATTTTTTTTCCTTCGGTATCTAGTAAGGAAAGAAACAACTAGAAAAAAATACCAATCTAACCATACCTATTATATTGACATTTGTCCACTATTTTGGTTTTTTCCATTCACCTTCAATTGCGGAATTTACCATATACCTATAAATTTTCTATAGATAAGTGTATTTTTTCTTAGTTTTCCTATCTTTTTCCCTTCCACATTCGTCCTCCATCCTCTTGACTATACTTTCCATCTTCTCTAGCGTTAACATTGTGTATGAATGATGTGATGGCCAATCAAGGTTCAAAATCACAACAAATATTTGCTAAATCTATGTTAGGACGAAGTTATCCATGATAAAGGGCTCTGTATCGTAGGTTTTCAAATTAAGCTATTTTATATAAATACTAATCTACTTTTTTTTTGTTTAAGTGAAGATGGATAAAATGTTTATATAGTGACCATCTTCGATTTTTTAGTTATATTGTACACTATGGTCAAGAAGTTTGATATGATTAATGATATTGATGGAAGAGGAAGACATTATCTTACCGTTAGAATGTTAGAATAATTGATTTTTTGTTTGTTCAAAATTGGGATTCTAATAGGCATATATAGTTTGATCAAATAATTAACAATAGAAATACAATATCTAGAAGTATATCTTCTATCACAAGGACATCCTGTCGAATTAGCTTTTGAATAACATATAACTTTAATATGATAATTGTGATCATATAAAAATCTTTTTTCAATAAAATTTTTAATGTACTTCAATATATGAATGAATGCATTCCAACGATCTACACATGGAAAATTAAGAAGTTGACACACAACACTGATAACAAAGAAAATATCAGGACAAGTGACAATAAGATAGGAGTTTGGAATTGGGATCTATGGGTGTCTTAACAAATTTTGAATTCATTAACTCAGTTTCCTCCAAAATATCCAATGCATACTTCATTTGAAAGATAACAATATCATTGTTGGATTATGCTACCTCATTCCCCAAAAAATATCTGAGTTTACCAAGATCTTTGGTCTAAAAGTGGTGATAAAAGATGTTTACTTGAGAGATATCATAGTGATCACTACTTGTAAGAACAATGTCATCAACATATACTACTAGATAGATACATCTAGCACTGATCGAGTGGCGGTAAAAAACTGAATGATCAGTATTATAAAAAATAAAGGGATGAACAAAGATAAACAAAAATGAACAAAGAATATGAGAATGAAAATATTCTCTATGTTTTTTTGTATATTTCATCAAAAATAGAAAACTGAATATATATAAATACTATACCCATTCTAGGTATCTAAATAAAGAAAATAAAATAAAATTATTACAATCTGATAATGTCATAAAAATAAATAAACAAAATTGATAATAATTTGATTCTACCATAAAGACAAAATCACATAATTAGTTTCCTTCTATAAGCTTTCTATCCATATCCTCTAACCCCCTACAAGTTGGGGAGCGAATATTGATGAGACCCAACTTGGAACAAATATTCTTGAAAGACTGAGGACCTAAGGCTTTGATATAAATGTCTACTAGTTGCTCTATGGTGGAAATGGAAAGCAAATGAATGAGACCCTTCTTCAACTTTTATCTAACAATGTGATAGTCTATTTCTATATGTTTGATGCACTCATAAAACACTGGATTTGCTGCAATATGTCTTGTTGAGTCATTGTCACAATATAAAAGAGATGGTTGCTAAAAAAAAAAACTTTCAAATCTTGAAGAAGATAGACTAGCCATTGAATTTCACAAGTAACAGTGGCCATTGGCCTGTATTCAGCTTCATAGGAACTTTTTGATATTGTTCCTTGCTTTTTTGATTTCCAAGATGTAAGGAAATTTCCAAGATACATACGAAAACCTAAAACTAGTCACTGATTGTCTTGAATCACTACAGGTGCCCCAATCACTATCACAAAAAGCTTTGATATGGGCAGAACTACTGGATGAGAAAAACAAGTCAAGACTTGAAGCTCTTTTAATATATTTTAGAATTCTAATTGTTGCATTATAGTGAGCAATTGTAGGCTTATCAAGAAACTAAGAAAGTTGTTGAACAAAATATGTGATGTCAGGTCGGGTATTAGTGAGATACATAAGTCTTCCAATCAATCTTCTATAGGCATGAACATCAGTAAAAGGCACACTTCCAGTAGAAGACAATTTAACAAGATTATCCATAGGAGTGACTACAGGTTTGCAGGCTAAAAGACCTACATCTGTTAATTATTGCAATGCATATTTCCTTTGATTCATCATTATCCCTTTCTTACTTCTTGCTACTTCAAAATTAAGAAAGTATCTTAAATCACCAAGATCCTTGATCTTGAATGTTTTATTCAAAACTTCTTTGATTCGATCAATCTCTTCTTTGTCATTTCTTGCCAAAATTATATCATCTACATACACCAATAATGTTGTAAAAGATCCTTCTGAAGAATTAATAAATAGGGAATAATCATTCATAGACTGAGTATATCCAACATAAATAAAAAAGGATGACAATTTAGCAAACCATTCCTTGCCAGCTTGCTTAAGGCCATATAAAGCCTTTTTTAATTTACAAACTTGTCCTGTTTGAATAGAAGTCAATCTAGGAGGAGCAATCATGTATACATCTTCTTTCAACTCTCCATGTAAGAAGACATTATTTATGTCTAACTATTTTAACTCCTAGTTATATATAGAGGCTAGAGAAAGAAGCAACCTTATAGTGGTCATCTTTGCTATTGGATAAAAGGTTTCAAGGTAGTCAATGCGCTATGTTTGTGTGTATCCCTTTGCCACTAATCTTGCTTTATATCTTTCAACAGTCCCATCAGCATTATACTTTATTTGAATACCCATTTGCAACCTATGGCAGTTTTGTTCTTGGGAAGAAGAACAGTCTCTCATGTTTGATTTGACTCCAAAGCAGATATCTCACACTGTATAGCCTTCCTCCAACAGTCATCTTTAACAGCTTCAAAATAAGTGTTTGGCTCAACATGTGAAGAAATAGACATAACAAAAGGTTTATAAGATGGTGATAATTTATCATAAGACAAAATAGAATTCAAAGGATATTTAACTCTAGAAGATGTATTGGAAACATTGAGATTACAATGATAATCCTTTAGATACTCAGGTGGTCTTTTTGGTCTGGTACTCATTCGAATGGACTGTGTTGTTTCATG
>Ga0209489_103805_pt1 | contig 28819 bp, 16 predicted proteins | sample SiratrowhiteBW_FD_187527 | JGI IMG/M metagenome (GOLD analysis project Ga0209489, IMG submission 187527) | Root nodule microbial communities of legume samples collected from California, USA - Siratro white BW (SPAdes) (version 2) | ecosystem: Host-associated > Plants > Roots > Nodule | place...
AAAAACATAAAAAAAAAAAAAAAAAAAAAAGAAAAAAAGAAAAAAACTTATATAGTCTCCTCAATCTCTGTTTTGTAGGTTGGTGTTGTAAAAAAATGTATAATAATAATAATAATAATAATAATAATAATAATAATAATAATATTTTGGAGTTTTTTACCATAGTTATCATATTTTTAAGTTTTGAGTTAACACTAAATTTTTTTTTTTTTTTTCAAATAACGTGATTTAAAAATTTATATTATTTTATTTGTTATGAAAGTATTCTAAGGAACAAACATGATTAAGTTTTTCTCAGTTACATTCTCAACTTATTATGTATCTTTAATATTATAATTAGTATTAGAGTAATTTAAATGTCTTCGTAATACCATGGGAATTTATATTTAAATGGTATTAATCATATCGTATTCTTATCAGGTCAAGATTGTGAAATTAAGTTTAAATGATATTAGCTCAAATTGTTCTTACATCCTTCATTTATGTTAATACTATCCGAAAACGTATTCTATATAATGAGTGATTGTCTTAATTCTAAGACAACTTAGAACTCTCAGCCTTAAGCTTAAAATAGTGAAAAGGGTTAAAAGAGTCTTAAAAGTTTTGAGTGATCTTTCAAATTCTGAGAGTATATAAGTATGAATTTTAATATCAATGTTCATGAGTTAAGTGCCATAACCTTTAGAAATGTTTGTCAGTATAAATGTTCAAAATTTTGCGAAATTCAACTTAACTACGTTGTTGCACAAATAATTATACTAGTTACCAAACTTGACTTAACCACATTGTTGCGAAAATATTAAGTACATGTTTTTTTTTGAGATTTTGCCAAATTCAACTTAAATATTTTCCTACAAAAGTTTTAGGTATACTTATCTTCAAGATTTTCTTGACTCAACTTAACTATTTTGCGAAAATAAACTTTTATATTTCTAATGTGATTTTTCGTTATATCACTTTAATTACATTTTCTATATCACTTTAACTTTAACTACGTTTGATCACTTTAACATCGACTGAAATTCATGACCTAAAACAATGACTAGTAACAGAAATTTTTTTATTGAATTGGTAAGATTGGTAAGTGTAATTCAGCACGTACCTTTATTATAGGTGGACCACTAATGAATCTTTTGACATTTAACAATAGATAACTTTTATTTTTAATATTACCCTTGAAAATCTTTTAATTATAATAATGTATATTAAAATCACATGTGTCCCACCAAATAGCTTACTCTCTATCAGGTTTATTAAATAATAAAATATTTATATTTTCTACCACAATATACGAAATAATTAAATAATATTACAATAAAAATAAAATAAAATAATATAAAATAATTTGAAAATTTAATTAAGAAGTTAACACTAATTTTTATATTAAAATTTGGTTATTAATCAAAGTATTATAAGTCAAAACTAAAATTCTATTTAAATTTTATATTTTAGGTACTAAGTGATTTGTCAATATAAATATTTTAAAGAATAAATTAACATCAAGCCTATTTTCGAGTGACTAAATTTGTTGTTCTTGCTTTTTAAAAAAGTATTCAAAACTAATTTATAGAATTTGTTTTTATATTTGTTTTCACATTATAATCACTTGCTATTGAGAGAATAAATAATCAATTGTAAATTAATTTATCTATTTTAAGAGAAGAATTAGTAGGTATTTTTTTGCGATCACTTTTTTATGACTAAAAAATAAACATTTATATTTATACATTTTTATAAATAAATATATATATATATATATTGTAAATAATTATTTAAAAATTATTAAATGCATAAGACGAAATGGAAATAATGAATTATGAATTTATTAAATATGATAATCTTCTTTTTAGAAAATGAAAGACACGTAATAATTATTCAATAATTTTAGTTTATTCAATTCTACACGTAATTTTTTTATAAGTATTTTTAAATAAAAAAATTAGAAATTATAAATAATTTGTTCATAAGTTAAAAACAATTTATACACAAATTATAAAAAATAGAAAAATTATATAAGAGAATTTTACGAAAAATTAAATAAGAAAGTATTATGAAAAATTACATATTCTCTTTTATTTGTGTATCCAACTCTTTGATAATTCCATTTTTAGCTTCTTATTGTTTAACTTGCTTTATTTATTCTAATATCATTTATCCTTCGTCTAATACCCTCTAATTAATTATTCTTCACACTTCATTTTCTTGGTTAAATATCATTTAACTTCTTAGTTGTTTCATTTGATTCTTTCATCTAATTATCATTGAAAAGATTATTTTCTCACGATTATATTTCTTAAAGGATAAATAGTCCAATATTATACACTAGTTTAACTGTTCATGAACTCTTTCATTTGTTGTTTAAATTGCTTTAACTAGTCGACTCTTTTTTTTTTCATATTTTGTTCTTTAACTTCTCATTCATCAAATAATTTGCTTGGTCTATCAACGTATAGAATTTTTTTATCCTATACTACATTTTTTATATCTTGACATTGTTTTACCATTGCTAATATTTTCAGAATCTAATAGACAAAGTCTTATTTATAATTCTTTCCGTTGTGATTCACTTTGTCTATTAGATTCGTGATGTTTCTTTTGTAATATAATTTTGAGGGTTGGTTTAATACTTTAACAAAAACTTATATAGTTATATATATTAGAAAAGGGACGTCACAGAAATTGGATAGGGTTTTCACGATTTTATTTGTGCTGTTTTGTGAAGGTATGATAGATTTTACCTAGCATCACAGTGGGTGTCAAATGTTCTAACTCAGAAAGATGACTAGGTTTTTTCTAGCTAGAGCATCAAAGTAACCATATTCTTTCTATCCTTCCCCTTCTTAAATTAATATTTGCACTTATCATGTCCTTTATCATGACCTGTATTGGGGGTCTCGTTTGTAGTAGTCTTCATTCATTTTATTTATTATTAGTTATGTCTCTTTAGTATCATGATTCATATTAAAGTAGTTTAAATGCCTTATTAATATTATTAGGATTCACCTATTAAATAATCATAAATGTCGTATCATATCCTACTAGATTGATTTGATGAAGTCGGGTTTAAGTCGTATTGGTCTGAGTTGTCGCGACATCCTTCATTTGTGTCAACACCACCTAACTCTTGAACAATATACTTAGTTTAATGGGTGGTTTCCCTAATTTCGAGACAACTCAGAAAGTATTATGCATATAGACTATCAAATCAAAACTCTAATTACTACTATAGCTATAATTACATACAAAATAGATATGAAAGTAAGTGAGAATTACTTAAAAGTAGTGACAATGGATCACGGTACGTGTAGTGACAACAACTCATGATGCATGATAGAGGGACTTGTGTTATAATAATCTAAATATTAACACTACACACTAATTATTGTCTATATATAGTTTCAAGACAATTAATTGAAATTTTCAATAAAATTAATAAATAACCTAAAAGCAAAGGAGATCATTGTGGTAGGAGGAAGAAACTAAGGCATGTGGTAGCGTGAGAGCGATTCTTTAGAATGAAAGAGATGTGACTCTACAAAAGATAGAGGTAATGGGTAGAAGAGGATGTTGGGAACGTTTGTAGAGGTAAAACCAAACCATCTTGACTTGGTTTGCAACTTAGTCAATTTTTGTGGTTTTGGTGGCTAGCATGTTTTGATGCTAAGAGTCATGAAATTTTGACCTCAAGGTTGTTTTTTAGTCCTCTTAATAGGAAACAACCACAAATGGACCCAAAATGGTGTTGGAAAGGTTTGGGCTAAAACTAAGTCATCTTGAATTAGTTTGCAACTTAGCCAATTTTGGTGGTTTTTGAAGTTTAGGGTTTTGGTGCCAAGAGTCATAGAATTTTTTGACCTCAATGTTTTTAGCCCTCTTGATGATAAATAACTACAAATGGATCTAAAATAATTTTGGGTAGGTTTGAGGGTAAAACGAAGTCATCTTGAAATTGGTTTCATAAAAATTTGTCAAAATTCAATACCATTACCAATGTTAATGAAATTTGGTGGACACCTTCATTATATTATTATGTGATGGAATGCAAAAAATCACTCCAAAGTTTTTTGTCTATACACACTTTTCCATTTTTCTCAATTTTACACCTTTTGTCAATTTGAAAAAATAAAAAACAAAATAAATCACCTTGGAAATAAATTCTCATTTGTGGGTAATAATGAGATACCATGTTCTAAAAGATTCCAGAAAAAAATCTCATCAAAATTCGATGTGTAGCTCAAAATATGGACTTATGTCTACTCATAAAAGGTGTATCTACTTGTACAAATTTAGAAAATGGAAAAAGATGGTGGTGAAATTAGTTGGAAAAATATTTAGTCAGGAAGAAGGCAACAACGAAGGCGTCAATGCAGGCGGAAGAAAGAAGGTTTGCAAATGGGGAAAAGGTGCAAGTTTGATATAAAGAAGATTTGTGTCACAATTATGTAAGGAGAGAAACACATTTTGGTGTCCTAGAAAATTACTTACTACATCAATTCTGCTTGTAACCCATAAAGAAAAATCCCCAAATTATAAACCCTAGAGTGAATGTTATATTATCCAATTTTTACCTTGGTTATAGGAAAATTTATTCTAATCCCTCTCTCAATAATTTTCTCATACCTTCAACATATCTTTCAGAATCCTCATTTCTTTCAGCATCCAATCATACATCACAATAACTGACAAGTTAAGGACCATTTCTAACTGATCATATTTTCAAATAGAGTAAGTTTCTGTTTACTCTAAATATTCTTTATCATCTTCCTTTTCTTATGAATTTGTTACCAATCCTGGTAGGTTAGTTGAGAAAAGTAACACTCTCAATTTGGTTAAGTTCATACTGAAATTTGGTTATGTTTGGATACTTTGCTCTAGATATCTAGATTTTGAGTAGTTATCTTGCTTGAGTTAGAACTTTCATTAGAGGAAACAAATTATAGTTAAAGAAAGTTATTTATGTTTTTTACATAACCTTAGGATAGATGATTTGGATGTGAAGATGACTTGGTCACAAGATTTTGGTTTCTATATAGGGATTGTGTTTTGTTTGAAAATTGTTTTGTTTGAAATAGTGTTATATGAGTTTTGGTTAATAGTTTATTGTTTGAATATTTTGAACAAGATACTATTGTTGAGAAGTTGATATAGTGGCTAGAGTATGCATGTTAAGGTATAGAGTTTCTTAAGTTGAGTTTTGAATATGGTTTAGATAAGTAGGATTAGTTCCTATAACTTTCCATAAATTAGTTTATGAGTTTGATGTGAATGCGTGTTTGTTGAGTTATGACCAAGGTTGAATTTAAATGAGTGAGATTTTTAAGCAAATTATGGATTGTATTGATCATTTTGAAATGTTTAAAAGTTGTATTGTTAAATTGGTTTTATATAAAACCTTTGAAAACAAATTTGGTTGTGTTTGATGAAGTTGGTTTTATGATATTTTCACTTAAGCAGAGGATTTTCGCTCAAGCGAAAATAAAATAGAAATCTAAGCCTTGATCTTGACGTTATCTTCACTTAAGCGGAAATAAAGCTGAAAATAAACCTTGCTTTTAGCCAACCGAAAGATTTTTCAATTAAGTGAAAATAAAGCTACAACCAAACCTCTGCTCTCACTCATATTTTTGCTCAAGTATAAAAAAGTTGTCGCTCAACCAAAGGATATTTTTAATCAAGTGAAAATACAACTGCAACTCAACCTCTGCTCTCTGTCAAATTTTCTCTCAAGTGAAGAATTTTTTGCTAAAGTGAGCCAATTTTTGCTCAAGCAAAAAAGTTCTTTTTTTTTCTCTTCTTTCTTCTAATTTATTTAATGGATTGAATATGAGTGTTTTTATAAATAAAAAATGAGTATTAAATTATATATTTAATTTATTTGTGGTTTTATTTAAATGTTATATTGTATGATAATGGTTACTAAAAATGGTGTGAATTGTATGGATTTAGGATCATAAATCTAGGATGATATATGAACCATTATCTGAGTTTTGTATTAAGTAAAGATACATATGTTATAATAGAGATCTCATTGTTTCATTCATGATTTAAGTCACATAGACTAAGACATTAAGTCGTAACTGTGACGTCCTAAATTTATTTATTATATGTATAATTCAAATCGAGAATTCTATTTTTCCTTAATTTTTATTTGTGGAAGGTGATTGTATGCATAGAATATGACTTATGAGTAAAACATCCAAAATATGAGATTTTATTTAATTAAAAATGAAGTAACATCACACAAAGCAATTAATATAAATGTTAAGTTCCCAAATTTCCGTAGTTGAAGAAGAGACCATGAACAAACGACTGATGTATGACTTTAAATCATACACCACTAATTTTAATTGTTTATGTGAATATAATCAATGGGTTGTTATCACTTATGATTAATTAAATTCAAGAAGCATAAGTAAAGATTAACTTATTTGTGCCATCAGAACTGAAACAAGGTTCTCGTTAAATTCTTACAAAACATTTAAACTGTACATATTACAAATATATATATATATATATATATATATATATATATATTACAAAAAAATTACATATTTTATACAAAATTATATTACATTTCTAATATCATTACACAGTTGGTGTAACAAATTAACCAAAGGATTATATTGTGTGGTTGGCGCCATGAAGAAGATTACAACCACAGGACTACCTAACACCAAGGGGACCTCCTCGTATTGAGTAAAGGAAAAGATAGAATATGCTCTTCCTCCAAAAGAGACAAAATTTTCCATCGTGTTTATACTCCATCCGTTTCCAAGAAAATTGGCTAGTATGTTTACAGTAAATGAATTTGGAAAATTTGTAGCATTCATCTTTCTTTTGCTCTTAAGATTTAATTTAATTCATATTCAATAAACAAGAAAAGAGAGGAAAAAGTGAGATATATGTACATTTTGAAAATTATTATAATCAAAGAAATAAAAATAAGAATCAAATAGTATTCAATCAACAAACTATAATAATTATTTGCAGTAGTGTTTGATAAAATCTTTCTTGAATGATTTTGTGTTGTAGCCAATTCAATTTTTGTATTGTGATAGCCATACCAATCAATAATATAAGTATAATAGGAATAATACAATATTAATGTTGGATTCATGAATCAAATGGATTCATCATTGCACTCATTAGTTAGGATAAATGAGTAATCACAACCTCATTCTTCGGCCAACAATCTTCTACTCATTTGTCCCCATGGAATTAAATCATCCAATCACAAGTATTCCAACAACAAAACATGATCATGTGTGAATCAAATAACAACCATTAACATATACATACAAAATATTATAACTTGAAATTAGTGAGAGGAAAGTTCTGAACTGAAAAGGAATCATAAAATAAGAAATCTGAAATGTTTAGAATAATTAAAAAAATCACAGTTCAGAATAAAAATTAAAAAAAATTAAAAGAATAAATATATGAAAGTATTAAGGAATTGTGAGGCTTAGGGTACCTCACCGAAAATAGTAAAAATAAACAATAAGCATATCTCCTTCCCCTTATCTTTATTTAGAAGGTTGTGTTTGTAGAAAATTGAAGTACAGATTTTGTGTGGGTTTTGATTGTGTTTGAGTGTGGATTTTGGGGGAACCAAGTTCAGGTATTTATAGGGTCACATGTAATCATTACTTTAGTTCCAATTAGTTAAATTCAATGGAAGGAATCTTGTTTAGGTCATGATAAATGACGTAGGCCATGCTGAGTTGGCAAGGAGAATTAAATGAGAAATGACCCATTATTATCTTATCTTATCTTATCTTATCTGAGCATTAAATGATCCACAATAACTTTGGATTTATCTCGAATGAAATTTGTAAAAATTTAAATAAATTTTTAACTCACTGTGGGTTCCCTTAGAGTCCAGTCGTACGAATGTGACATCCGAGAGTGATGCGGAGCCATATGGCTTGCTGATGTGGCACTTGAGAGTGACGTGTCAAAGTCAAAAGACTTACAGATACGACATCAGAGAATAGATGCGGCATCGAGAGTAGATATGACACCGAGTAGAAATGGAAGAAGTAAGTCAATAGCCAAATGACTTATTGATATAGTACTGAAAGTGATACGGGCATTACTGAAAAGGGATATGGAACTAATGACCCAAAAGCTCATTGATGCAGTATTAAGACTGGTGTGGGTACCGAGAAGTGATGGGGACAAGGCTCCAAGAGTGATGCAGATTCCGTATCAAGAGTGATGCGGATTTTGTATTACTAAAAACCGTATCACTTAAATATAAATAATTTTACAAAAATCATAATATTTGTTCAAATTTTCCAAGATGTTACAGTGACAAGCTAAGGGGGAGTTCCTCCACACCTTGACATGTGTAGATGTGCGACTTAGGTTGTGTATAACTTGCGTTGTTTCATCACCTTTAGGTTCGTTTGTCAATTTAAGTATTGGATTGGATTAGATGTTAGTCTCTAGTAGTACATTCTTAATACAAGTCTTTTGGGAGGCGTCAGTTGATATTTCATTTGTTGAACATTCTTGATATATGGATTCATGTGTGGTATGGTTGTTACATGTTGGTATTTGAATGAAATTGAATTGTTGTAGTTTGTTAATTACAATGTCTCCTTTTATATACATTTTCTTACATTGAAAATTTATTTCAATAATTTACTCTTGTATGTACACCAGCAAATATACTTCAAGTATATGAGTAACGTCGGAAAGAGATTACAGTTTTGTTTGTAACTTTATTTTGTAAAATTTTGTGTATGTGTTATATATAATTTGTATTTTGAAATATTATATGTTTTGGTATATTTTGTTGGGTTTATAGTAAAATATATAGTTTTGTGAAGATATTATATATATTAGAAGTTACTCTTACATGATATATTCACATTAATAATAGAACTTAAACCTGCCTTTCCACATAAAACAAACATGTAACCATATGTTTTTTACAATCCTCACTAAAGCTTAATTAAATTTTAAATTTCTCGTAAACTTAAATATTTTTAATTGAGTTCCTACTAAATATTTTTATATTTATTTTTTATTCTATTGAATGTGAAAATATTTATATTTTTTAATTGAATATTGATCATTTAATTTTGTTATCAACTATAGTAACATAATTATTGTTTTGCATAGTCATTAATTATTAGTCTCTATATGAAAAATCAAACCACTTAATTAAGTGTTAAATTTTTCATAAGTATTATTAATTAAGCCTTCATTAAAAACTTCTTGTTTTATTGAGTGTGTAAAACTTTTTTATTTTTAATTGAACCCTGTCATTCGGTCTTGTTGTCAATCGATATTTTGTAGTCATTATCTTGTATATTATTGTTTATATGTCTCCATATGGTTAATTTGTTTTTATTTTATTATTTAATTTTAAAAAATAAACAAAGTCCCTTTATAAGGGAGGAAAAGAATAACATAATCTTTTGTAGTCTTTACAACTTTTAACGAGAAACACAAATAAATATTGAAGATGTCTCACCGATATCAAGCTCCAATTTTACATACATCTTCTATTAATTAGCGTTTTATATTTTTCTTCTTCTTAGGTTCTTTTCCTAATTGTCCATACATACACCACAAACTGGTAAAAATAAAACTAGAAGATACTAACTATCTTTAAAAAATTAAATATTAAAACAAAATACAAATCAAGTATATTGAGACATCAATGTAAGATAAAATCACGGTCATTCAAGTTAAACAATTAAGATAGTAAAGGCTAAATTCAAAAATATGAAATTTTGGACACTCAATAAAATAATTGTTTTAATAAAAACTTAATAAATATTTAAATTTATAAAAGATTTAAACTTTTTATTTTTGTATTTTTCTGTAAAGACATATAACCAATAACTATATAAGATAACTATTGTGTCATACTAGTAGAAAAAGGACATTTATCGTGGGTTCTGAGAGGTTTTATCATTGGGTCTCGAATCAACATTGATCCATGAGACGTTATAAATGATATTGATCTATGAGACGTTATAAATGATGTTGGTTAAAGTTAAATAATTGACGTCACGTAGTCCATCACCATGTCGGTTTAAACGAGACAATCGATGTAATGTAATCCACCACAACGTCACAAGGAAAACGACGTGGTGCCTTTCAGAAAATAACAACACCATGTCGGTTGTTTGGCTAAAACCGACGTGGTAGATGTGGTGTTGTCATTTTTTAAAAAAGAATAATATAAATTGATAAATCTCTAATCGATATAAAACATCACAAAAAATTTTAGAATTTTTTAGCAAGTGTAGATATGTGAAATCAAAAGTTACAATATAAAAAAATAGATAAAAAATACAATCTAAAGCTCCTAACTGACGTGGTGATTTACCCGTCATTTGAAAATTTTAAAATTTTGAATTTTTATTTTTCACTGATATATTCATGACGATTTTTTTGTTTAATCGACATTGTGTGCACATCACAACGTAAATTCTTGTCTAACCAACTTATGGATGCTCATTTATTTATAAAAATGCAACCACCACATTTTAAACGTCATCTTTACATTTAACCGTCTTTATACCGACGTTAAACTTAATTATAAAAAACTTTAAATATTTAATAAGACAACATATTTTAATAAATCCTAATTTGAAAATACCCAAATCTACAAAAACATTATAATTTAATTAAACCTATTTTTAATCACAAAATGCAGAACTACCTGCCAGAATCCATTTGAGTCAAAGTAAAAATAAAAACATGGACGCAGAGACACGAGAACACTTGCACAAAGAAAAATCTGAATTTTGTCTGATTACAAAGTGGCCAAAGCCGGAATTCCCAAGCGTGCAACAAATATATAGCAAGAGCCGGAACCACACACGTGCAAGATTTTGGTCATGGCATGTTCTGCAGACAAACCTCAATAATTGAAAAGCACCACCCATATATTTAAATGGGGCAGGTGAAGAAGAAAAGAAAATTATAAATGAAAAAAAAAATAAGAATAGGTAGAAAGAAGCTATATTGTCGCTACACGGAGCTAGATACGTGTTTTCTTTTTCTGTTTTCTATTTTTGGTTTTGGTTTGTGGTGAGCACTGTCTTCATCTGCATGCTGCTGCTGCGTCTGCGTGTGTGGTTCATTCACAGTCACAGCGACATGAAAGCAAAACAAAACCCAGAATCTACGGAATTTAATAATTAATTGTGAATTACTATAATATAATGTTTTATTTTTCTGTGCATAGACACGTAACATGTACCTCTGTATGTGTTGTTTGTGTTGAATCTGAGTGTGGTCAGAGTTGTCCTGTGGTAAAGTCCCCTCTTGCGGCTCTGGGACACGTACACGCCCCACACACACATATTTTTTTTGGATCTTTTATGTCTCTGCCAAATCTCTTTCTTTCATCTCATGTCACTCATTTCATGTTAATAAAAATGCAATTTTTTAGTGGGACACTCCTCCTCCATTTATCTTCTCATGCTTTTAGGATTCATCTGAAACATTTAACTAAATTAAGTTGTATCAAAAATTAAACTGGGGTGTTGTTTTAGTTTTAAAAAATTATTTACTCCTAATATAACGGTTTGAATTATAAATATACATATTTAAAAATAAGAGATTCATTGCTAATAGTTGATATGACTTAAATACTTTAAGTAATTTAAACTTAATTAAGTTTTAAGCTTTGTATAAATTTACTTAAGTCTTTATTAAATTTGTTTGATTTATTGAGTATTCAAAATTTTTATATTTTTTAATCTAAGTCTTGTTGTTTATAATTTATTAATATCTTGTAGTATCATCTTAGTTATTTATTTTTATATAATAATAAATATGAATTTATATAATTAATATAAAATAATATTATGATTAATGTAAATAGATATGATTTTTATTATTTTTATTTTAACTGAAAACGTATTAAATAACAAGATGGTTATGTTATTTAATAATTTTCATATCATTACTTGCAATAATAAAATGATTAAGGAAGTGTCTCATCACCACCATTTATTTATATAGGTGAATAAAATATTGTAGTTAACAAGTGATTTTTATTACTTTATATAATAAAAAATGTTAGGTTTTATAGTTAATATAAACTTATATTATGATTAATGTAAAATGACATAATTTGTATTGTTTTCCTTTAAAATATGTTGGATAAGGAGATGGTCATGTTCTTTTAATAACATTCACATCATCACCTATAGCGGTTAAGGAAGTCTCATATTATCATTATTATTTATGTAGGTGAATATTGTGGTTAATGTAAAATAAGTGATTTTTATTATTTTAATTGAAAATGTGTTAGATAATGAGATCATCATGTTTCTCAATGGATTCCATATCATCACTATAGCGAGCAAGAGACTATCGTGATCACCACCATCATTTATCACCACCATCATTTATGTAGCTATCGATGATCGTTTTATATTAATCACAAAACCTTACATGTCTTGTTGGAGATATCACATCAACTAGAGATAAGATCAATTCATAGTATATAAGTAGGTGTAAACCTCACTTTATAAGCATGTTTTGTAAGGTTAAGTTAAACTTAAAGTCCACTTCTTAAAATGGTATCAAAGTCCAAACCTATTGTATCACCTGTCATCTACAGCTATTGAATCACTTGTAAATGTTTAGTCCCACTCAATATATATATATATATATATATATATATATATATATATATATATCAACATAAGAGCGTATGTTGAAGATCTTACATTGATTAAAGATATGGTCAATTTATATTATATAAGTGAGTACAAACATCAGCTTATAAACCGATTTTGTAAAGTTAAATTAAATTTAAAATTTATATCTTAATATTTGTTACCACATGAAGACAAGTAAACAAAACAACAATGCAAGATATCAATTATGTCAAGTACATAATGAAAAAGTTAAATAACAAAATTTCGATTAAAGAATATAAAATTTTAAATACTCAATGTACCAATATCCAAATTTAAGAATGAATTAAAATTTAATTAAACCTTTAATAATTATTAATTAAAGTGTATTGAATCACTTTTATAAGTTGACTCTTCCACACTACAAGCAATTTTGTCATTATCTACGGCCAAAATCTATATATAACATTAAAAATCCGTATATAATTTGAAATTACGTACGGATTACATACAGAAAAAAAATTCATATGTAAAACTGTCATAGGTAAACACTTAGATTCGAATTTTAGAACTATGTACGTAATTACATACGAATTTCAAAATCCGCATGTAATTACATACGGATAAATTCGTAAGTAATGTCTGTATATAATTACATACGAATCTAGTTCGTATGTAATTACATAAAACTTAAAAATATCTACCATGCCTTCTATTTTGTACTGGTTGATTAAATTGCCTTCTATTTTGTACTGGCTGATTAAATTATTAAAGTGATGACTTCGAGTTGAATTCATTAAAGTTGAATGCACTGGCATATGATTGTTTTAGGGAAACAAACTCATCCTACTCTAATACTACCCTTATACTACACCAAAAATTGTCTTAAAAAGTAATTTATACAAACTAAACACTTATAACAAGATATACACCTCAAAATATAACAACATATATACCTTAAAATTATGCAGCAACAATAACAAAGCAACAAACAACCAGTGATACTTGAGTTAGAAAATCTTGTTGAATTTCATTAAAGATAAAATATATGAGAAAGAAATGTCAGAAACATAATTTATTCAATTGACAATATCAACACATTTGAATTTGGAACAGTTATTGTAACCCATCTAGATAGTATTGCATTCTTTATCTATACCAAATATCTTAATATTCTAAATAGTCAAACTAAATATGAAAGCAATAGGATTACCACTTATCTACAATGAACTTTGTCTGAGCTATTTCTGTCATCATTTTAGGACCTAAAGAAAAACCTTCCTTATTGCTTCAACTTCTTCTTTTATTTGTACCAAAGGTACAACCAAACACGTACTTCAATATGTGAAGTTAGCCCTACCACCAACTATACCACAAACAATGAATGAATGAATTTTTTTGTTTGCACCAAAATTCAAAATATTTAAATGGAAGAACATGGCACAAATAGTGCAGAGGAAGAACATGCAAGTTTCAATCCAGAAAAAATGGGTCTAGTTAATTTAGATTATAATAAGTTGTGAGTGACTTTTGTATGTAAGTTAAGAAACTGAAATTGCCCACTGAGGAACACTCTGTATGTGAAGCAAAGATGAAGCAGTAATGAAAGACACCAACGAAAACATAAATGAAGGGAAATGAAAATGAAGGAAAACAAGGGTGAGAATAGGAAACGTTCCACAATCTTTTGTTCACGTTAGGGTTCAACATGCAAGGAGGGTTTGCACAACCAACTTCTGATTTTTATAAAGTGGGTAAGGTTGGACGGGGAGGGTTTGCATAAACAGGTTGCCGATGAAATCAGTCTTCGTGCATTAGATAGAGCCTATTGTGTCATTTCAGTACGCGAAAGCCAAGAAAGATCTTGTGATGGAGAGCCATGATGCGGCGTACGAGATCAAGAAGGCGAGATCCTAAGATATTTGATCAAGCGGAGGAGTTTGTGCCCCACAGGTTTGTTGGCCCTGATGGAGAGAAGTTGTTGAATCACTGTCGCGAGATAGAGGAGCCCACGAAAATGAAGCTTACACACTAGCGAAGGCAAGGTCACGACAACAAGAAGAAGGCAATGTTACATTCTGAAAGGATGATTAGGGTTTTCGTATAGTTGGGAATGTAATTTTTAAAAAATTAATTTTCCTAATTCGTATGTAAATCAGTAGATAAAACATACTTTAATTTACCTACAGATTTTATAAGCATTACACACAGATATAATTCGTATGTAACTTTCCCGCCGCACCTCGCCAAAGTTACATACGGATTATAGGTACAAAACTACCACCTTAGCATTACATACGAAAAAAATCTGTATATAACCTGATTTTACGTACGGATCGATATCCATATATATTTATCTGTACATAATACACAAATTTCTTGTAATGCCAGTAATCAAGTTCAATTTATGTATTTGTCTAACTTTAATGTTATTGTTATGAAATATCTATCTTATTTATTCATAAGTAATATCCATTCAGAAAATTTAGGAAAATTTTTCCAAATGTATTCACACAAATAATATACTGTACTAGATAATTACTAAATTAACATAATTTACTAAAGTATTTCAGGATTCTGCCTTCGATAAACCGAATTTTCGCTTTAATATTGGTCATCCACACTAAAAGATTAGTCAGAATTTGCTTCACCGTGAAACAAACTACGACTTTATTTTGTTTTTTTAAAAAAAAAATTAAGAAAATTAAAATTTTTAAATTAATTGTTTGAATATTAATAATAAAATTTAACACTTTACAACAAACTAATATAAATTGTCCTTTTAATTTTCTGTTTAATATAAACTATTATTGTTAATAATGATTTATATAAAAGTTAAATATAATATAAAGTGAACGAAATTTCAAATAATTAAAATAATTAATAATATCCAAGAAAATAAAGATAAAAATAATAAAATTTATTAATGTATTTATATAACATATGGAATAATATATAGATATAAGTAAGTATAATTTCTTAATTTAAATAAATAACTTTATGGTGTTTAAATTAATTAAAATATTAATTGTATTAATTGAAATTGTTAATATTTATAACTTTATTATACACTTTTTACTATTTAAATAAAATATGAATTTAATGTTAAAATATATGGACACTTTTAAATTTTATGAGATTATTAATATATTATGAAAATAAACTTTTTTACTTTTGTAGTATATAATTACATTTTTAAAAATTAAAAATTTATTTTTAAATTAATGTGTAATTAAAATTAAAAATCTAAGTCGATAATATATATTTATTATTTAAGATGTTAGTGTATATATAATTAATATTTTAAATAATATTAGTAGTTACGTTTTTTTGACATAAAATTAAATAATAAATTTAATATTAGAAAAATATGTTATTTAATAACATGATAAATTTTTATTAAAATTAAAATGCACACAAAAAATTTTAAAATACATTGCTAAAACTTGAAAAAACAATAATAAATATAAGAATAAAATTTAAAATTATGAAAATTAATCTTTTATAAAATTGTCATTTATCTAAGATTTTTTAAAGGTAACAAATAATTCAATAACTAAGTGTGAAGCCAAACACTTTACATCAAAATACACAATTCGGTGATAATATCCATCAAGATACTATTTATTGTTATTATTAGTTCTTGAAAAGAATAGTTTATAAATAATTTTTCCAATAAAAATCTCTACAGGATTATAATCTTTATAGGACTACCAACTATTTACTTAATTTGAAAGTGTATTTGTAAAGTATATTGTAAATATTTTGAACTTTATACCTAAGAAGTAATCTCCCTAATGGTTTTGTAGTATTTTACGATTGAAATGTAAAAGTGAAATTGAGAAGTTAAAAGGAGAGGTGATATCAAATTACTCCAGAATATGATCTTTAAAATAAGTGGATTGTTTATCCTTGTGTATGTTGTGAAGGTTAATTTTGGTTTAGGTTTTTTATTTATAGAAGGAATGTTTGAGTTTTTGACAATTATCCCTTCCAATACTAATGATCTAGATTTTGTTGACAAATTAAACAGTGTGGATTGCACTAACTAATATAGACACATACCTCTAAATAAATGACATGTTAAATATTGCAAGATTCTACATGCATTGAATCCAAAGTTGTGTTGCCACTATTGAATAGTAGTTGTATATGGCCCGAAAAACTTATAATGACAGGAGTAGAGTGACACATGTCAGAAATATAAATCGAGACAAGTGACACATGTGGATCATGCAAACTAAGAAGAGTGTCACATGACACACATGTATAATGAGATTGAGACTAGAAACATGTTTCAAACAAGCAAAGTGAGACATTTGCCATGTGTTAGACATGTGCAGTGAGATGTGTGTCACACGTTGGATATGCATACTGAGACAATTTTTACATGTCGAACATGTGACATTTGATTAGTGTCTCATGTTGGACATCATATGTCAAGTGTCAGATGTAGAGTGTGATAAGTGTCATGTGTTTGTATGTAAGATGAACATGTGCCAAACATCCATATTAAGACATGCCACATGTTGGATGTGCATAATGTGATAATTGACATGTGTTGAACATGAAAAATGTGATTCACACGTTTTAGACATTCATATTGAGGCTAAGAACATATTATATATGCAAAGTGTGATAAAGGTGATGTGTCAAACATGCAAGATGTAATTGACACATGTCATACATCCATAATGATGTGTGGCATAGTTGGACATGTAGATTAAGTTGAATGACATGTGTTAATTATTCTTTAAGGTGAACTGTTATTTTGCAGTTTAGTCATTTAAAGCTAAAATTTCCTTCCAAACATGAATCCATTTATTTCCTTTGCAAGTCCATACTACAATAGTAGTGTGGTGAAAAATGCGTCAGGCTTGACATCCTTTATGAATGGAAACACAATTTTCATTATCATTAGTGATATCATCACGTTAGAGGAGGTGAAGTGAAAATGTTAAATCAAGTGTATGATAATGACATGTCATACATAATTATGTTGTATTATAGATTCAACTTACACATGGATTACGTTGGTGCTCGATTATGGTTGTTTTGAGCTTCAACAAGATGATGATATTCAAATTATGTTTGAATATGTCATCCAACACCATGATCATGTTGGGATGAAGTAGATAATCATTGCAAGTGAGTATAATTCATGTTTTATTTTTTCTAACGTTTGACAAAAGGTTGAAGAATTGCTTGGCAATTTAATGAACTTCAAAGTTACTTTTTCCTCAAACACTTTTTAATTAGGAAAGAAATATTTATATTTAATTATATATTAATATTTTGTTGGTAAAGTATTGATTATGAGTAACGAAGCTTTGTGTTGAATACCCCTTTCAGCCAAATAATTGTACCTCTATAAATACATCTTCAACAAACTTTTTCCTTGACTTAATTCTTACTGAAAAATAGTCTTTGATATGAAATTCTTTTGTTGCTTCTTTCTACATTCTAAACATCTATTAAGTTAGACAAAATGTTAATTTTGGAAGCGACATGAACACGTGTCTTTATTTATGTTATAGTAGATTCATCATGGTTTCACTTATCTAATTATATTTTCCATAATCACATGTTCATCATTGATTAATTTGTTAATTCTTGCACAACCCTAAATACAATGTTGTATAGTCTTATTAGCATTAAATGTCAAAATCACCCTTGATAGTTCTAACATTAGAGTAAGAAAATTTTGTTGAAACAAGAAAAGTAAGGTGTTTAAAAGTGGATCATGCCTTAATAACCACTTTGGTGGATAAGTGGAGACTTGAGACTCACACATTTCACCTTCCAGTTGATGATTGTACCATAACATCGTAGGATGTTGGAGTTCAAGTTGAACTCTAAGTTGATGGATTACCAATCGTTAGCACCACAATGTTCACTAATAAATGGAGAGTCGCTCATAGGCTCACAAGTTAAACTAAAGTGGCTATGATAACATATGTTGTTACTTAGTGACAAACCAATAGATAAACTATGTGTCCATTGTAAGGTGTACATCCTCGTTTTGATTGGAGTGGTACGAATATTTGATATAATAGGTATCAAAGTTTATATTATATACTTACCCTTTTTGACTAATCTTCATGGAACCATTAGCTGCAATTGGAGTTCTGCTTATCTAACTACATTGTATAAGTAGATGTGTATAACAACAAATGTCAAAGCAAAAATAATGGGTGATTGGTCAACAATTTTGCAATCGTGGCATTACATTACACCTATTTTCACCCACCAACCTTCATAGGCCCTAGTATGCAAATGAGTGGTAGCAAAGTTTTGAACTTTACAAACATCCCTCATAATAATCTTGTAGGATACAATTTAAGGATTCATTACTTTTAACATTATCAAGTATCACATAGAACAAAACAATACCTCCAATTTTTTAACTTTTTCTAAAACTCTTATACTAAATTATATAACAAACGTTAATTTATTGCATTTTACAGAATCCGCATAGAGACTTTAAGTCACCCATGCCATTCCAAGCTTATAGAATGTCTAACTTTCGACCATGTGCACCAACATAATTTGTTTCATAATTGTTGAATAACATCAATCAAATAGAGTTAGGTTACAATTTGATTTGTTTTAAAGAAACAATTTCTTCCCCAAACAATTTGGAAAAGTTCCACAAAATTAACTTGTGGGGACAAGTGGATGAAAATTGGTTGATAATGCATGTCAAGTGAATCATTGTATAAAATTGGTTTGCAATCAAACCCAAAGTTGTAATTAATGAAGATGTCATTTTAGATTTTTTTTTTCACTTTTGATACCAAAATAGTTAACTTTTATATGAATTAGCATACATTTGCATAATTTAATTAACTTATCATGAATAAAATAAATACTACTACAAATTAAATGAAAAATATATAATTTAATATATAATTCCATTGCTTATTGTTAAGAAATTGTTCATTGATAAATGCAACAACTATTAAATACACCAGTTCAAGTGTAGTTACAGTTCAAGCATGAGAAATTTTGCACTGGTGCACAATGTTCTTTGTCACATTGGAAGTCATCAATTAACACAATAACCCATTAAGCACATTTATTTATGTGTCATTATTATCCATGAGTGAGCAATGTTGCAGCAACACTCATCATCCTTTGTGGCAATGTAGGCTATTAGTTGATGCAATAGTCATTAAATGTACCAATTCTCATGATAACATTATTCATGAGTCATGAATCCTAAAATCATGCAAAGTATCTTTTGTGATAGTTTAAGAAATCTAATTAGACAATGACAACTGATTGCATAGGTTCTTTTAGAGAAGATATGGATACAAGGTTTCTAGAAGGAAACTAATATCAATTATGTGATTTTGTCTTTATGACAGAATCAAATTACCATCAATTCTGTTTATTTGGTTTTATGATATTATCAGATTTAATAATTTTATTTTGTTTTCTTTATTTAGCTATACCCAGAATGAGGTACATTACTTGTATATATTCAGTTTTCTACTTTTGATCAAAATAAGAGAAATAGAGAATATCTTCATTCTCATATCCCTTGTTTATTTTTGTTCGTTTTCGTTCATCTCTTTATTTTCATAATATGATATCAGAGTTCTAATATGAGAGGTCTAGTAGCTACATTTATCATGGCCAAAATTGTTGATCCTTCAGAATATTTTAGTTCACCTTACCATGTTAGATCTCAGTAACATATGATTTGTTCTCTCAGTACACAACAAGAGAGACAATTTTTTTGTGATTAGTCAAAGTCAATAATTGATACTAGTAGAAGAAGTTATGGAAGACTATAGTTCTAAAGTATGTAGTTTCAGTGGAAAGACAGGGCATGTGATTGATACATGCTATAGAAAACATGGTTTTCCACCTTAGTTCAAGTTTAAAAATCAGAAAGTAGACTATAATAATAGCCAGCAGAATCATGAAGGCTCAAGGTCAGATAGCAAATTGGTTTTACTCTTGGGCAATATCAAACATTGTTAGCCCTTCTACAACAGTCTAAATCCAATGACAATGCCTCTAATCAAATCTTTGTCATTCCTTCCAACACAACAACTCACACTGATAATAAATTTCTCTCTTCCTTTAGTTCTTGGATTCTTGATAGTGGTGCTATTAATCATATTTGTTCATCCTTGACCCATTTCACATCATATCATCAAATTAATCCTATCTCTGTCAAATTACCGAGAATGGAAATAAAGTCATTGCAAATTATTCTATAATTATTTTTATTAATCAAGATCATGTCTTAGATAATGTTTTGTATATTTCTAACTTCACTTTTAATCTTCTTTCAGTAGCAAAGTTAATTGATAATTTATCTTGTGTGATTATTTTTATTCTAATGGTTGTCAAATTAAGGACAAAAACTCTTTGAAAGTGATTGGATCAATTGAGATTTAAGATAGACTTTATATACTTAGGTCCCTTCTTATCAAAACCTTCAAATCATACTTGTCAAATCTCCACATATCACCAATACTATCAATTTTACTACTAGTGATCTTGAAAACCTTTGGCATTTTTTATTAGGGCATGTTTCAAACAAATTTATTGATGTTATCAAAAATAAATTTCCTTTTGTTAAATATAAAAAATCTTTTGTTAGTGATGTTGTCATTTTGCAAAGCAAAAAAGACTTCCCTTTCCTCTTAGTATATCTAAATCTAAAAAATGTTTTGATTTGATTCATGTTGATCTATGGGGACCATACTCAATACCATCAATTTATGGTCATAAATATTTTTTTACCATAGTTGATGATCTTTCGAGGTACACATGGATATGAAGTTGTAAGATTTTGGAAAATTTTGTCACTTTTGTTCAAACACAATTTGAGACAACAGTAAAAACAATAAGAAGTGATAATGGGTTTGAATTTTTTATGACTAATTTCTTTGCCAACAAAGGAATAGTATATCAAACGTCTTGTGTTAATACTCCGCAACAAAATAATATAGTTGAAAGGAAATATGGTCATATTTTAAATGTAGCAAGAGCTCTCATAATACAATCTCATTTACCAAAAATTTATTGGTCATATTCTGTGATACATGTTGCGCATATTATAAACATGCTTTCCACACATATTTTAAATGATTTTTCTCCCTATGAGATGCTTTACAAAACTGCAGCAAATTTTAATCAAATAAAGGTGTTTGCGTCTTTATGCTATTCTAGTACTTTGCCAACAAATAGAAAAAAGTTTGATCCAAGGACATCAAAATGTGTTTTTATTGGTTTTAAAATAGGAACAAAAGGATATGTTTTGTTGAATATTTAATCTAGAAAAATTTTTGTGCCTAAGGATGTTATTTTTTATGAACATATTTTTCCATATCAAAAGGTTGAGGATACTAACAATAAAATAGACAGTCCTAACATTCTTTACCAAAATCCTTTTACCGAAGACCAACCAGTTTTGAGTCAACCATCACAAGCCATTTTTGTACCATTGCACCTTGTGATAATGTAGAAGACAATAGTAATAATGACCATGAATCAAACATGGAGGTTCTAGAAGACATTTGCTTCCCATTTCCCCTGCAGAGCAACTAGATGACATTTATACCAAAGTTTTAGGTCCTCAGTCTTTCAAGAATATTTGTTCCAAGTTGGGTCTCATCAATATGTGCTTCCTAGCTTGAGAGGGGTTTCAAAGAATATGGATACAAGGCTTCTAGAAGGAAACTAATATCAATTATGTGATTTTGTCTTTATGACAAAATCAAATTACCATCAATTTTGTTTATTTGGTTTTATGACATTATCGAATTGTAATAATTTTATTTTGTTTTATTTATTTAGCTATACCTAGAATGGGGTACATTACTTGTATATATTCAGTTTTCTACTTTTGATCAAAATAAGAGAAATAGAGAATATCTTCATTCCCATATCCCTTGTTCATTTTTGTTCATTTTTACTCATATCTTTATTTTCATAATAGGTTCTCGTGAAATTATTATTCACATGTGAAAATCCTACAACTATAAAGAACATCCTTTGTAATATTATAAATTACTAATCCAACACTACAAAATACTAATCCAAATCCCCTCCACCAAGGAGACGACCACGATTGCATCCACCATTTCAATGGTAAAAATCATATCAAACTTCTTATAAATACCGCTATATCCACGACTTCAACGTAGATCAAGACCTTAACTTTCAACACACTACACTATCTCTTTTTCTCTCAACACTATCAGATATGGTAAGTTATTCCCAAAAGCTTACCCTCATTACTTCCACCGAAGCCATAATCTACTTTAGTGGCTATGTCTAACATGTGAGCATTACCAAAAAGTGGCTAGGGATATAAATTACACATGCTTTAAATAATGAACCAACAAACATGCACCTTAGTTGAACTATTCTAGATATTTACATAAATGGTGATAAGAAAGAAATCATCAAAATAAAATATTTATTTCTCCAATGAATACGTAATGATAAGGTCATACATGAATCAATTCACCTCAAAAGTAATTCTAATATAGCCCACATAGTCTAGTCTTAATTCATATCAACAAATAAGATTCTCTAGAAACTATTAAAACAAACTTAAACGGTTTACCCACTTCAAAGATTTCCACCATGTCACTACAAACAACATATTTACTTACTTGAATAATTCATATTACTATAACAAAAAAAAAAACTATTAATCAATATTAGATATGTGAAATATATATGTTTCATTGTCTCTTTACTTCTTATACCATTTAAATATTAGTTTCAAATATTTCAAGTTATTAAAATTAAATTATACCATTTCAATTAATAAAAGTTTTATTAAAAATAATTACACTAAATTAAATTTAACTTAGTTTTCATATTTAAATTATTAGTTAATATTCATTATCATCAAGTCAAATTATTTTATTTTAAATTTTGGTATAAATAATTATTAAAATACTAATTTTTATTATAACACTAATTTAACTACATTTATATTTATCTATATTATAATATATTATATTTTTAATTTATTTTAAAATATAATTTTACTTATTACTACTAATATAAATAATCCTTAACCTTTCTCTAATCTGATAATATATTAATTAAAATTATTATTAAATTATTTTAGTGTTTTAAATAAAGTCTACTAATAATATATTCATTTTAATTATTACTAAATTATTTCAACTCTTGATATAATTTATTTATTCAAATATTATTGGTACGGAAAAATATCTTAATGTGAATTTTGTTAGTGCAAATTTTGTTTAATGGGAGTGAATTTATTCTAGAAATATTATATTTATACACAAGTTTAAGATGTGTATATTATTAATGTAATTTTTTTATAAAATTAATTAATTACAAACTATTATATTATTATGAAATTAAAAAAATATTATATGCGGTCGTTAGTAATTTTATATGCAATTAGTTTATACAATATTAACTTTCTCTATGTGTCTATTTGTTGAAATGAACATCCATTTTCTATCCATTTATCAACTTAAAAAAATGGTAGTAAAATGTTCATATACACTATTTAATAGCCATATGATCTCTAAGTTGGGTTAGGCCCACGACATGTTAAGTAGAGTCAAGTCCACGTTGAGCTAAGTCGAATCAGGCCCACAACAAACCATGTAGAGTTAGGCTTAGGTTAAGCTAAGTAGAGTTATGCTTGGGTTGAGCCGTGTCAAGTTGGGATGAAACGAGGTCGAACTAGGTCTGACCCATGTTAGGAAATGTCGAGTCAAGCCCAGGTTGGGTTAGGTTAGCCCAATCAGGTTTAGATGAGCTAGACCAAATGATGGAGGACTACTTGGAAGACCACACATAAGGCCACCCCCAAGGGTCATAGGAGTAGTTTTTCCTTTGTCTAAAAAAAATATAAGCTTTAGTTGGCTAAGTTTTGGGCCTAAGTAAGGGTTTGAGTCTTAAGGTATAGTCATCCTCGTTAGAGAATTCAAAATCTTAATTAAGAAGTTCAAAATGGAGTCAGCCACATCTTACCACAAGCCTACACGACTATACACATATCAAGGGAGTTTTGGAGCTTATAAACACTTCAAAAATGCAAGATTTGAACAATATGAGAGTTGGGACATGTGTTTGTGCGAGAATTACAAGTGTAGTTGCACTTTGCATATTTTAGTCCCACATCTCCTAGATTAATGAGTGTTAGGAGCTCCCAAGCTTATAAATAAAAAGCCTACGCTCCCTTTCCCCCCCCCCCCCCATACCACTCTTGTACTCACTTTGAAAATTGAATAAGGATTTATGTGCTAAAAGCTTGCTTGTCTTTTTCAAAGTCACTAAAAATTTTGGAGTAATTTTCTCTTAGGTTCACCATCAAGGAACCTTCCTCGGAAGTGAGGACCCTTCTTGAGTTTCTCTCTAGAAGCTCGGGAAAAAGTCTGATGTTTAATTGGAATCTTTCGCTCCCTTTGAAAGTGCTTCCATCACCAAAGTTAGGCTAAGTTGGTCTAATCTCAAGTCAAATTCCAATGGGTCAAGTCAGGCTCATGTCAAGTTGGGTCTTAATTAGGAAAGGTTGGGATAGGCCCAAGTCATGCAAGGTTGTCAAGTTGAGCCCCAAGTCAGGTTAGATAAAGTTAGGCCCAAACAGGTTAGATTGAGAATGCTTCTTCCTACACCTCCATAGTATCTTTCTGCACCTCCATAATTTTTAATATTCTATGTTTAGACATAAATGTCATTAGTCTTAGAACATGAGTTACAGATTGTAGAATTTATAAGTGATATATACTTATGGATTGTGGAATCCATAAGTTTATACTTACAGATTGTAGAATCCATAAGTGATATATACTTACGGATTGTACAATGCGTAAGTCTAAAATGAGGAATTCATGAGTTATGGATTGTGGATCTGTAAGTAATTTGAAAATCATAGAAGCTTACGAATTATACAATCCGTAATAATAGAGGTGTATGAAAAAACATTGTGAATTGTAGCATCCGTAAGTGTATAACATTTACGAACTATGTAAAAATAACATTTTCACTGAAAAACCACAATTTCAACACTTGTATATTGTAAAAGCCTCAAATGACTTGCGGATTACACAATTCGCAAGTTATTCAAAAAATTAAATGACTTGCAAATTCTACTACAAGAAAATCTCAATTTACCTACGGATTATTACCAACGGATCAGTATCCGTAGATAAATTCAGCATTATCCACGAAATATTACCTACGGATCTGTATCTGTTTGTATTACCCACGGATTTAAGTTCGTAAATATTATCCACGGACATAGGTTCGTAGGTATTACCCATAGACACAGGTCCGTAGATATTACTCACGGATATTGGTCTGTAAGTATTACCCACGAATTATTTCTACAGGTAATACCTACGGACCTATGTCCGTAGGTAATACTTAAGAACTTATATTTATGGATAAAACTACTACTATCTCTTATTAATTAATGATGTTCATATTGATTTATTAATAATAACACTAAAGGTGAATATTATTAACAATGTTAATATTTTTATTAATATTATTAGTATTATAATCAATATTATTATATTTTTAACATTTTTATTATTGTTATTATTAAATTTGTAGTACTATTATTAATGTTATTATTAGTTTTATTAATATTATTATTATCATTGGTATTATTAATAATATTATCACTAATATTATCTTTATCATCATTATTATTAATATTAACATTAACATTAATAATATTATTAATATTATTGCTAATATTATTGTTCTTATTATTATTTCTAATATTGTTAGTTATAATATTATTAAAATTACAATTATTATTATTATCAATATTATATTTTTTTCAAATTATTAATGTTATTTTTAATATTTTTAAAGTTTTTAATATTATTAATATTTATACACAAAATATTATTAATGTTATTGATAACATTATTATTATTTTTATTATTTATATTAACATTATTATTATATGTTTTTCTAATATACGGAATATTATTAATACTTCTATTCATATTATTTATATTTATATTAATAATATTTTTAGTATTACTCATAGTATTATTAACATTATTTATATTTATATGAAAAATAGTTTTAATATTATTAATATTTTTTATATTATTTTCAGTTATATTAAAAATATTTGTGATATTGTTATTAAGAATGACTATTATTATTATTATTATTATTATTATTATTATTATTATTATTATTATTATAGTTAATAATAATATTACTAATATTGTTATTATTGTTAACATTAATATTCTTATTTCTAATATTATTTTTATTAGCCTTATTAATATTATTAATAATATTAGTATTTTAAATTCTATTAATTTATTATTGTTATTATGAATCTTATTAATATTATTTTTAACAATATTATTAATATTATTATTGATATTATTTATATTATTGTTAATATTATTATTATCGTTTTTAATAAAAATAATATTAATAATAAAAATAATAATATTATTATTATTATTAATGATAATAATAATAATAATTAATGTTATTAATAATATTAATAATTATAATCATAATAAGAATAATAATAATCATAACATCATCATATAGATTGTTCTAATTCCTCCTTATTGCAGTTTGGTAATAATTTTATTAATATTTGTAATAACATTAAAAATAATCCTAAATAATAAGAATAATGATAAATAATAATAATAAATAATGGAAGGATATAAAATAATGTATCATTAATAAATAAAATAAGAATAATAATAAATAATGTGACAATTAGAAGGATATAAAAATAATCTTAATAATCATACATTTTAATCATAAATAATAATAAAAAAATTATGATATAAAATAATGTATCATTAATAAATAAAATAAGAATAATAATAAATAATGAGACAATTAGAAGGATATAAAAATAATCTTAATAATCATATATTTTAATCATAAATAATAAACAAAAATTATGATGTTACGCACAGATCAATATTAGTGAATAATATAAACTTATACCCATGGAACAAATCCCGTGGGAAACACAAAAGTCAATTACCCATGGATAAAAGTTGGTGAGAAATTTACCTACGACCTCATTACCTACGGATTTTGACCCGTCGGTAATCCATGGGTAATGTCTGATTACCCACTGATTTTAATCATTGCCTACGGATTTTGGGTGGGTAATATCTAATTACCCACTGATTTTGGTCATTATCTACGGATTTTGGCCGTAGGTAAATCCAGTTTTTTTTGTAGTACAATCTGCAAGTGAATGGGATTGAAGGGTATGATTAGTTTAAAGTATATTTTTAAAGGGCAAAATTATATTTTAACATTTACTATGGAGGTGCAGGAAGATGCTATGGAGGTGTAGGAAGAAGCTGTCTAGATTGAGCTTGACCAAAATTAGTTTGGATTAGACCTAAGTTAGATTGAACTAGGATGACTTTGACCCAATTTAAGATGGATCTAAGTTAGGTTGAAAACAATTCAATTTGGTTCAGGATAGGGCAAGCCCACATTAGGTTAGTCATACTTAAGTCATGCTCTATTGGGTCGAGTTAAGTTCAAATCGACCCAAGCCAAGGTTAGATTAAGTTGGAATGGGCTTAGTGTTGATTGAGTTGGCCTAGGTCAAAGCCAAACCAAGTTAGCATGCGCCAAATTTAGGCCAAGTTGTATTGGACCTAGGTCAAATTTTTGTCCAAGTTAAGAAAGATCCAATCAGGTTGAGCCCAAGTCATGCATGGTCGGGCTGCGTAGAGTCGAGTCCAAGTTAGGCTAGATTGAATTTGACCTAGGCAAAAGATGTGCAACAACTTTTTTCTTCTCAAGATTTATATGTAGAAGATCTTTTTGAAAAAGGAGGACTGATGATGACAAAAGTCTTGCTACAAGAAAGTGAACAAGACCTTAAGTTTCCAAGCCTTATAGTTGTGAGAAAAAACATTGTTTATGTTCATTAACAATCAAGAAGAGGGATAATCCATGTATATCTTTCTTTCTAGTAAGTGAACTTGTAATATTTTATATAACATTCTTTGTAAATCTTTTTGTTTTAGCTAGAATTTGTTGCGGTCCAAGTAATACTCAATCTTAATAAATAATGATTGTGTTTCAAATAATAACTTAGTCTTAATCAGCAGTGTTTGTATTCTAAATAATACTTTGTATTTAGTCAATAATAAAGACATTCTAATATTCAAGTGTGTTCCATATAATATATGTATATTATATATATA
>Ga0209489_103808_pt1 | contig 28793 bp, 23 predicted proteins | sample SiratrowhiteBW_FD_187527 | JGI IMG/M metagenome (GOLD analysis project Ga0209489, IMG submission 187527) | Root nodule microbial communities of legume samples collected from California, USA - Siratro white BW (SPAdes) (version 2) | ecosystem: Host-associated > Plants > Roots > Nodule | place...
ATATATTCTTACAAAAAGACCGGTTAGTTCCAACAACAACAAAGTCTTTCTGTCTCTCTTCGGTCACTCTCGTTGTTCTTTCTTTCCTGCTACTCCAATTTCTCCAAAGTCAGAGTTTAGAAATACCTTATTTGTGGTGATTGAACTCTTATTTAGGTCTACTAGGCCTGGTCCAGAGTAAGGCCCAATCTATTATGATTTACTATGATTATGTTATTATTCACTGTACTTACCTTCCGCCTATCTCGCGAATGGGACTAATTGCTACGTGCCATGCGGTTGGTGCACCCTGCTCATCTATATGAAACAACATCAGTCATGACCAACTGGGATACTGACCGAGATGGTCATCTCAATCGGTTATCTCGAAACTTCAAAAAGGGTGTACAAGACAGTGCAAATATAGTTGGTTTATGTATATGGTTGCCGTATAGTATAATATATTACAGTGTCATTATTAAATAAAATTAACAATATATTTTTTATCTACAGTAACATTTATTATTAAAAATGTTATTGAAATATCTAAAGTTTATCTATAGTAACGTTTGGTGTTAAAAATGTTACTAATATATATAAAATTTATTTATAGTTACATTTTTAATAAATTTTACTAAGAAAATGTTACTAAATATATTAAATGGTGTAATGTTAATTGGTCAAATAAAAAACGATAATTTTCTCTTTCAAGATTTGGTTAGTGTGTATACATAAGTGATTTGATTAGTAGAAGAAGAGTGTGAGAAATTATAATGTCTCTCTTGGTGAAAAGCATTGTATTGTTGTCTATGTTTACATTGGTTTAGAGGAAAAAGAAGATCTAAACATTCATTACAAATTTAAAGATGAAGATCTTGGATTGCATCTTTTCTATATTAATCAAACCTATCATTGGGGTTTTAGGACCAGAGTTTTTTTGGTAAGACACTGTTCTTTTGTTCCTTTCATTGGGAAAATAGTCATTTGTTCTATTTTAATGTATACGACCAAAATAGGAATATCAAACTATTTGCAGAGTGTCATTGGTATATTCATAAAGATGGACCATGCAGATACAAAGCAAAATACTATCAACCACCTTCCGAAGCCATTCCATTCCATTCGCAAATGTTATAAGTAAAACTAATGTATTTCATCATTTCAGTCATCTATTGTGTCAGAAATAATATCTACTATTCATTATCTAAATGTATATTAAAAAATAAAGTCTCCGTACTTTTGTATTAGATAGATTTAAAGAGAAAATTTTTAAGTAATGTGATAAGTATAATCAATATTTTAATTTTTAATGATAAAATTATAATATTACAAGTTTACTTTTGTAGTTAAAAACTAATTAAAATAATTAAAATATGAGAAATTATAATATTATTAGAGTTAGTACTTTTTACTTTATTATTAGACCAGATGAACTTTGTTATTATAATATTATTATTGGTATATTGTTATTATTGATTATGATTTATATGATTAATAATATTAGTATTAATAATAATAAAAATAAAATTAATAACAATAATAATATTAATACTAATAACAATATTAATATAAAAATATTATTATTAAGATTAAAAATAGTATTATTAGTGACAATTTTAATAGTATTAATATTAATAATAATAAAATAAATATTGATAACAATAATATCAATAATATTAACAACAATAATAATATTAATATTAATACTAGAAATAATATTAATAATATTATTAACACTAATAATAATATAATAGTATTAATAATATTAATAATGTTAATATTATTATTATTATCAATAATAATAATAATATTGATAATATTAATAATGATAATATTAGTATTAATAACAACAATATTTTTAATAATAATGATAATATTGGTAATATAATAATAATCTTGGTAATAATAATAATAATAATAATAATAATAATAATAATAATAATATTTATAATAATAATAATAATATTAACAATATTGATGATAATAATAATTATATTAATATATTAATAATATTATTAATAATAATAAATAGTAATTTTAATAATACTAGTAATAATAATGTTAATAATAATAATAATATTATTATTATAATATTACAAATAATATTAAAAATGTTAATAATAATAATGGAAAGATTTGTATTACATACGAATTTGTGTAAAGTATTTTAAATACAAATCTGTATATAAAATTTGGGATGTAATGTTGATTTTCATATGAATCTTGATTTATAATTTTTCATATATGATATGTGATTTTTTTTTTGTTAGTATTAAATGCAATTTATTTGTCATAAATGCATGACAAACATGATGACATAATAACGTTAAATTCGGTATAACTGTTTTGAATATATAAAATGACTTGTCATTAACGAATAGGAAATTCTAATTTTCTTTGAAAAATTAAAGTTTTTGATAATGAACTTTTTTTTATTACATTTGGTGATATTTGTTGGGTAATCATAATTTTTTTAATGATTTTCTTGCGAAATGAGCGTATAATTTCTTGAGAATACCTTAATGATCCATATATGTAACCAATTGAAAAAACTTCTATTGAAATAGTTATTCTACTTGTCTTCAATTCTTGTTTTAAAGAAGATCTTATCTATTTGCAGAACATATAAAAAAATGTATTTGGCAGAGTAGAAAAATCATTTACATGATCGATCTTTCTTACCAAACGAAACAAGCTTTTTACTTTTGTATACAAAACATGTATACATGTTTTACTTCATAATTCACATTTTATTTAGAAGTAATCAACTTTTTAGCAATGGCGTTCTTTTCGGCTTTAGATGAATGTAAATTAATGTTAACAATTCTTCTGACACAAATCATTTAAGTATTTTAAATTCTAAAATTAACATCGTTTTACTTTATTAAAATACACTCCATGAATAACTAAAATGATATTTTAAGAGATTTTAACTTCTGAAAATTTTAATAAACTTTATAAACAACTTAACCCTCATTTCTGTTGTGAATTAATTTTTTCACCTAACTCTCATTTCTTTTGTGAATTAATTTTTTCATCGACCACTTTAATTCTCCTCATCCTGCTTTTCCCTTCCAAATGAACTCTTCTAATGGGAATGAATTGCTTGTTCTATTGATGTATTTATAAAATTTAATTTTGTATATTATTTTTTATAATATGTAAGATATCAAAAAGTCTATATTATTTATGAAATATTTCTTATTTGGAATGGAACCCATCAGTTCCATGGGTAACATTTGCAAACACATGATTCTAACTTGCATGATTCGTACCTACATGGTCCAGCTTTATGAATATGATAATGACAATTTTCACATAGATCGAAATTTCTAATTTGTTTATATACGTCAAAATATAAGATAGGACTCTTTCCCCACTGAAAGTTACAAAAGAATAGTGTTTTCCAGAAGAAGTGAGTTCCAAAACCCAAACCGAAGGTTTGATTAATATGGAAAAGATGTAGTCCAATATCATTATCTTTAGATTTGTAGTAAACTTTCAGATCTTCATTCCTTCTAGATTGTTAGTAATCGACACATTAATATGTTTTGTCCATACTAATGTAAGTATAGACAACAAGAGAATGCTTCTCACAAATGGAGACATTGCAACTTCTAACACTATTTTTCTACTAATGAATCTCTTATATTTCTTAGACACAGAACAACAATCACAAAATATTGAAAGATGTTTCGAACAGAAATGATAAGTTGATATATAAAGGGATTTTAGTTTGTTGTGGTACTCATTCATATTTAAAAAGTCTTATTAAAATTTAATTTTATTTAAAAATAATAATAAATTAATTTATTGTTGGTCAAGGTACGTAATTTTTAATGAATAAAATTTTATATTAAATTCCTTTTACTAATATAAGATTTGACTAATTCAAAGGAAACAGTCTTTTTATTTTATATTTTAAGTCAAATGCCTTAAAGTTTTTATATTATATTATATTATATTACTTTACAATGTATTATATTGCCCATGTTATATTATAATATTATATTATATTATATTTGTTGGGAAAATTGATAGGGTAAACATTAGAAAGATCAAATAGGAATGAGATAAAAGTCAACACACAAGGGAATAACACCACCTTTAACCCAAAATCTTAAAGCATTGGGTTTGTGGATGTTCTTTCTCACTTATACCACTGTTTACACACTTAAACCACTATTAGAAAATTGTTGAATAGTGACTGAAATGGATGACCGAAAAAAATCGATAATCATCAGTGATCGAATCAGTAATCGGAAAAATTTAGTCACTATTAGTGACCAAATAAGTGGTCGAAAAATTTGGTTACTAATTCAATCACTGATTTCAGTCACTAAGTCGGTCACTGATTTTGGTCACTGATTCGGTCATTGATTTCGGTCACTAGTTTCGGTCACTGATTTCGATCACTAATTCGATCACAAATTTAGTCACAAATTCGGTCACTGTAATACCCTAAAAAATAGTTAGAGAATAACATTTAGTTTTATAGATAAGTTTAATAACAGTTAAATATTTTTTTAACAGAAGAGTTGTTTAAGTAAATAAAAATTGGCCATTTAGATTTTATTTTATAACAACCACCAACTCTCTCTCTTAGAAGATATTATATCTCTCTAAAAAGATATTCTATTTTATTTTTATAAAAACTATCAACTCTCTCTAAGAAGATATTCTGTTTTATTCTAATAAAAATCACCAATTATTTCTAAGAAGATATTTTGTTTATAAAAACTACCAAATCTCTTTCTTTCTTTAAAAAGATATATAGTTTCATTCTTATAAAAATCGCCAACTCTTAAACAATTTCTCTTTAAAGTTTTCTACCTTCTCTCTAGATTTGTGATCTCATAGGTTATCAGATTGACAATCAGAGGACATCCCTAGATTCCTAGTCTTGAGTAGATCAAGAGTGTCAGATCAGATTCTTGAACAGAGTTAAGTTGCCCGTGATTTTAAGGTTTTTGAGTATCTGTACTCTATAGAGGTAAGGGAAGCTAGTTTGAATGTTTTTAATAAATATTATAATTGCTTGTTTTGTGAATTTGGGTAAGGAAAGCTAGTTTGACTGTTTTTGATATATATTGAAATTATTTATTTTATTAAATATGAATTGGATGAAATGAATGTTTATGTATGGTATGATGTAATATCAATGTTTGTGAATGATGTGGTGTGTGATTGAGACATAGTAGCTTCAGGAAATGACATACCCGTGTTGAGATTATTAGGATGTGCATTGTTTGGGGATTCGATCTATCTAAGGGTGTATCCTGACTCTACTGGTACATTGGATTCATATAGATGAAGTTTACCAGTTGGTGAAGAGTCGAAGGACGTTCATATGACTACGTCCGAGGTTTGAAATATGAGTTGATCGGAATAGGACATATGGATTAACCTTGTGCATATGGGAACTGTACCCGAGGTTTGAAATAGGAATTGATCGAGACAGACTGTATTCGAGGTTTGAAATATGAGCTGATCGGAACAGATGGATGGTATATGACAGGTGCACACCTCTGAGTCTAACTCAATGCACGAGTGTCTTTCGGAGGTAGAGAGTCTAATGTCTTTGTTTGTGAGTCAGTGTATGTATGATGTAAGATGAATTATGAAAGATTGAATTGTTGTTGTTTTGTTGAGATATAAATTCAATTTATGAAAATATATATTTGTTTGAAAACTCTCTAGCTTCTTACCCTTGTGTTATGTTTGTTTTGTTTTTAAAATTGCGATGATCGTGTATATTACACGTGAGCAGAGGATTTGATAGGTGGTATAAGTCTCCAGTAAACTGATGCAGAAGCTTTATTTTATTTTATTTGTAATTTTTACGAAGAAATTTTTGTTACATTTTTTGTAGAGAAATATATTTTTAAATACATTATAAATGTATTGATTATTATATTAAGATTTATTATATAATTCCTATCCAATAAAGTTCCTATTATATGAAAAATATGAGATGTTACAGTCACAAATAATAATAATAATAATAATTTTAATAATAACAATAATAATAATACCAATAACAATAATAATAATATTAAAAACAATAATAACAATAACAATAATAACCATAATAATAATGATTTTAGACGAAGATGTTGAGTCTTTCCAGGATGAAAGGTTTGCTCCCACTCTCTTTTACAGTATCTTAGAATCATTTATTTAGTTCAAACATTTTAATATTCACTTGATATTTTCATCACGCATCAACTCATCGTCTTTTTAACATTTTGTGTGCAACAATTTCTATTATCCATATTCACTTTTGGAGTTGAGTAACGATCGTCATATTTAGGGAACATAGAAAATGAGGAAGTGCAAAAGTCTGAAAGTTCTGGCATCACGGGTGTACTCTATCGTTGGTAGTGGTCATTGTTTCACCCATTCACTTCTTTGGTAAACTTCTTTCCTAATCACTCTCTTTCTTCCTTCTTCTTACTTCATACTTACATTATATGATTTCTATAAGTTTTTGCCATACGAGTCAAATAAAAAAGATGCAAAACCATTCCTATTGAGATATTAGTTATTGGTTTGTAGAACTATATATTTTCAATTACTTAAATTCCTTGGCAAATATTTTAATCGTTTGGCAAATTTTAAATATTGGCCTTACCACTCATCCCTGTACTGCAATCTTATTTACTGAGATTTTTTCTATTAGCAAACATTAATAGGATAAGGGACACCTAATTTTATTAATGTTTTTTAGAAATGGGTGACTTAATTTATACCGACAAGAATAACAAATTAACAAAATAATATTTATATGCAACAATTTCTTCTATCATTACCCGTCATTTTGTAGTTGTATTCTGTCTGAATATGCTATCTTACTTCTTTTTTATGTTTGTTGATGACCAGGACACAACAAAAATGTTGCAGTCATGAAACTCGGATGTTCTTTCCACATAAAAGATACAGCCCAAAGATGCTTGAAAGTAGCTGTTTTTCTAGTTTGTTACATTAATTAGTTGCTGTGCCAAGAGGTAATTAGCGTTCGGTGCCACGAGGTTATCGATAATATTTAAATTTTGATTAAATTAATATGTATCTTGTATGGTAATTCGAAATATTACTAATTATGATTATCTTTTATATTAGATATTTGATCAAGAAAGTGTTCTATCAAAGAAACTAATAATCAACAAAAATTATAATTGTATAAATTTATTTAGTTTTTTCATTATATTTTAATTTTGTGATTGAGTCCAAATGAACTATTCTACCATTTTTAAGATTGTTTTCTCTACTAATAATCTCTTAAATTTCTTATAGCAAACAACAATGACGAAATGTTGAAGAATGTTTCGAATAGAAATAATAAGCTCATATATAAAGGGATTTTAGTTTGTTGAATAATAATGAACTACTACTACCTCAAGTCCAAAAGTTTACAAAAACTCAAAATATATTGGATGAAGGCCCAATACATGACCTAAAAGAAAATAAAATTATTCTACTAATTATAAATTACTCATAAGAATAAGAGTTTGGCTTTTATTGGGTACAACTGAGTCTTATTCTTGTTGGATTCTTCTAGTCATAACTTTTGTAGTTGGTCTCTTGTTAAGGGCTTTTATATCACAACATAACTTCATAATTCACAACATGTGTTCAATTAATTTCTTACTCTCTTTATTTCACAATCATATACAATTTCAACTCATTATTTTTATCAAACCAATATTAAGTTTCCTTCAAAAACTCATTCATCTCCAAAACAAATCATGAACTCAATGTGGTAATTCATAATACTTATATACTTTCAAAATCAATTCCAGATCATGACTAATAATATATTATTGTAATCAACCCTCAAATCAAGAAATACTATTATTAATATTATTATTGTATTATTGTTAATATTATTAATAATATTAATAATAATAATAATAATAATTTTATTAATAATATTAATAGTCATAATCATAATAAGAATAATAATCATAACATGATCACTAAGTTTGTCTTGCGCAATAATTAGAGGTTCCTTTTTTTACTCAAGGGTCTTTGGACAAATTTTTGGTATTACCTACAGATTTTCGCCTACTTTTTTTTAGGGCTAACAGTTGAGATCATTTAACAGTTAGATTTAGATAATCTTGTTGGTAGTCTTACAACAGTAAGTTTATACTCTAACCTCAAACATCTTATAAAGGAGTTTTGAGTTGTGTGTATTTTTTGTGAAAGATTGGTTGCACAATATTTTTGGAAGTCTGTCCTATCTTGTTGGATTTGACCGTAACCCTTGATTTATATAAAGAATGTTTTATATAGGGTTGAAAAATATTTTTTGTATTTCTATTTATATTATCTTTTATTGCTAATAGAAAAAGACAGATGGAATGATATATGATAAGTGTAAACCTATGAGCTTAAGTCAATACACGAGTCTTCCGGAAATATAAAATCCAGTATATTTATATGTGATTTAGTATATGTATGATATGAATTATTGTAAAGATGTGATGATGACAATGTGATATATGAGAAGAATTATGAAAACTTGCTTTGTTGTAGTTTGGTTGAGATAGAAATTTAATTTATGAATATACATCTGTTAAAAATCTCTAGCTTATTCTTTTTTTTTGTGTGATATTTGTTTTGTTTGTAAATCTATGATGATTTGTTTGTAAATCTATGATGATTGTGTGTTACACGTGAGCAGAGAATTTGACAAGTGATGTGATTCCTCGTTCAGCTGATGACAAATTTTATTTTATTTTGTAGTTATATAAAGATATTTTTATTCAATTTTATTTAGAGAAGTATATTGTAAAATATTCTGATAAATATATGAATATTTATATCCAAATTTATTATATAATTTCTATACGATAGAGTACATATTATATAATATGAAAAATATAAGATATATTATGACTTTCAGATTGAAATAAAAAGTATAATATCTTTTTATCGAGCTGAAAAGTTGATTATTTTCGTAATTGATTTAAAATGTTGTTTTCGCTAATCAAAGTTTGTTTCGATAGTATTTCATTAGTTTTTATTCTTAAAAGTGATCTTTAATTTTTAAAGAAAATTCTTGAGTCATTTGACTCTTCTAACATCAATTATTAATTTGGAACTAGCAAGCATCAACCGTGAGACATGTACATTTTTTTTTTTTTCTGTTAAATAAGTATATTTTATTTTATTTTATTCAAGACAGTAATTACTTTTTCCTATTTTTATTTTCGAATATTCAGGGGATAAAATTATATATACGCTGACAACATTCATTTATTATCTATTTAATATATTTGACTCAGATGTCAAATGAAAATTCAAACAGACTTAATTGTCTAATAAATTCTAACAAAATTCTTCCTTCTTAGAGTCTTTCTACTTACGTTTTCCTATCATACCTTGACTACCTTCATTTAGTATCTATTTAATATATTTGACTCATATGTCAATAAATGAAAATTCAAACAGACTTAATTGTCTAATAAATTCTATAAAAATTCTTCCTTCTTCGAGTCTTTCTGTTTACGTTTTCCTATCATACCTTGACTACCTTCATTTGGTATCTATTTATTATCTTTTAATATATTTGACTCATATGTAAATAAATGAAAATTCAAATAGACTTAATTGTATAATAAATTGATTCAGATTCAGTGACACAGAGAAGACTAGTAGAAGTAGCAATGTCTCTGTATCAAAAAAGTGTGTTGTTTTTGTTCGTGTTAGCTGTGATACGGTGGAACACCAGTGTTTTTGGGGAGACTGTGTTGATAACCAATACGCTCAACGGAAAAGAAGCTTTAAACCTTCACTGCAAATCCAAAAATAATGATCTTGGATTACATGTTGTGAACTTTAATGAAACCTTTGATTGGAAATTCAAGCCAAGTGCTTTTGCAGACACACTATTCTTTTGTTCGTTTCAATGGGGAAATACTAGTTTAGTGCATTATGATGCATACGTAGAAGATAGAGATCAAGGTATATGCAAAGAGTGTCATTGGTATGTTAAAGAAGATGGACCATGTAGACTAGAATCTAACCATCTCAGTTGTTATAAGTGGAACTAGTATTTGTGTTTGTTTTAAATAATATGTATTGCGTTGAGAAATACTATATATTTATCTCAATGAAATAATATTACTCATGCCTTTGGAAAATGAATTCAAGCTTTTTATCTTTATAAATTGATTTTTCAGTTTCTCTATATGTGATTATAGGCGAAGAATGTTTCATGACCGCAATTGAAGAGAGGTCCAAAATATCAGATAGAGAAAAAGTAAATCCAACTTTGCTCTCTCTTAATGCCTAAGTTTTATTCCTTTTTAAAAATATTCATTTAAAAGTTTAAGTTAATGCTTTTGTTTTTCTTTCCCAAATGAATTTTAATTTTTTTCAGTTGATTTTTTAACTTTATCATCTTTATAAGCAAGCATATGTTGAATATCATTTTCATCATAAATGGTCTTTGAATACTATTATTAATAACAATGTTAATAATATTAATAATAATGTTAATAATACTAGTAATAATAATAATGAAAATAATATAATAATAATAATAACAATCATAATGTAAATATTTATTTCCATACCAACTATATTACATATAGAGTTACATACAAATTAATCCATAAAATTCTCTATATAATGTTAATTTTACATGTATGTACAAATTTGTATATAATTTACATACCGATATAATGTTATATGTAATAAATTTGTATGTAAAATTATATATATAATTTCGTATATAATATTATTTGACATATAAATATAATAATCTCATAAAAAATGTATTTAAAGTAAAAGAAAATCATTACAATTATAAAAAAAGACAAGCATCTAATAATTGAATACAAAGAATATATCCACATTAGTAGAACAAATACATACTATTGTGATTTTATAAGATTTATAATCGCGGCTTTTGAATCACAATAAATCTATCTGCCATAAAAAGTATTAAAGTTGTAATCGCGGTTCTATAAGTGCGGTAAAAAATAGGACATACCAATGGGTTGTTTGTTAATAGATGGGGTGGCACTAGTCAACAAATTGAATGTTGCACTTGGTCTTGATAATACCCACAACAGCATTAACATCTTTAGGCACCACATCACCTCTGTACATGAGGCAGCAAGCCATATATTTCCCATGGCGGGGATCACACTTGGCCATCATAGACGATGGCTCAAACGCGATGTTGGTGATTTCACCAACTGATAGCTGCTCATGGTGAGCCTTCTCAGCTGAAATCACAGGTGCATAAGATGAAAGCATAAAGTGGATCCTGGGGTATGGCACCAGATTAGTTGGAATTCATTAACATCAACGTTCAAGGCACCATCAAACCTCAGGGAAGCAGTCAGTGGGATATCACCTGAAAAACAACAACGATAAAGTTAAGATTATCACAACAAACACACCACAAGCACTGGTCATTTCAAATTCTTGTAATAAAAATTACCTGAGAAATTAAACTATTGAGGTTAGTGTAGGTAGGTCTCTCAATGTCAAGGGAACGCTTGCAAATGTCATAAATGGCTTTGTTGTCAAGCAGGACAGCGACATCAGTGTGCTCAAGAAGAGAATGGGTGGAGAGGACACTGTTGTAAGGCTCAACAACAGAGGTTGAAAGTTGGGGTGAAGGATAAACAGTGAAACCAAGCTTTGACTTCTTGCCGTATTCCACTGAAAGGCGTTCCAACAAAAGGGAACCAAGACCAGAGCCAGTGCCACCACCGACAACGTTAAAAATCAGAAAACCTTGGAGACCAGTACAGTTGTCCTCCCCTTCCGCTGATGAGCTGCTCAGGATGGAAGAGTTGGCAGTATGTCCCGGTCCTAACTTCATCGATCGCAGTGGGCTCGAGATTTACAAAAATCACACGAGGCACATGCTTTCCAGCCCCAGTTTCGCTGAAGAAGGTGTTAAAATCAAAACTATGAAGAGATGGCTTAAAGAAGAGTTGATTTGGCATACCTTCGGTTGTGGAACCAAACCTTGATTTGCTTAGGCTCGATGTTGGAGAGAATGGGGCACTCTCTGTGGTGGTGGGCATGGCTGCTGTGGTAGAAGAAGAAAATGGTAGTGGGGTGGTCACTGAAGCACCTCAACATGGTGGTGGTGGTGGTTGTGGAAGCAGTTCGACATGATGGTGGTGGTCGCAAAAGCGAATGGCGGAGGGAGAGAGGGCCCTGCGAGGGAGGAAGAAGAAGAAAAAGGAATGGTAAATGAGAGTGAGAGAACAGAGGGCATGCTAGGGAGCAAGAGATGAATCCCTAAAAAAGGATACAAAACGCAGTTGTTAGTCACTGGGAACCGCGACCGTATCCTGTGCAAAATAATTTAAAAATTGTTTTGAAAATATCAACGCGGCATCATCCTCCAGTTTTCAATTTTAAATTAATTGTGACTTATTATTGCGGTTCTCCCGTTAACCGCACTGGTATAATTATACTTAATTATCGTGTTATTTTTAATTGTGGTTCCTTCTTAACCACGTATTATTTTTAATTGCAGTTCCTTCTTAATCACGATGATATCCTACCTTGAAATGTGTATATTTATTATCATAATTCATATTTTATTTCAAAGTAATTAACTTTTTAGCAATCACCCTCTTTTTTATTTTAGATTAACGTAAATTAACGTTAACAATTCTTCTGTCACAATTAAAATAATTTAAGTATTTTAAATTTCAAAAATTAACATTGTTTTACTTTATTAAAATATACTCAATTGGCTAGAATAACTAAAATGACATTTTAAGAGATTTTAACTTATGAAAAATTTAGTAAACTTTATAAATAACTGATCCCTGATTTCTTTTGTGAATTAATTTTTTCACTTACCACACTTCATGCTCGATAAAAAAAATCTTGGAAGATGTTAATTCTCCTCATTCTGATTTTCCCTTGCAAGTGAACCTTTTGATGGACATGGATTACTTGTTCCGTTTATGTATTTATAAAATCTTTTGGTCGTTTATCTTTGTATAATATATATATTGAGATATAGAAAGTCTATATTATTCATGAAAGACTACATATTTAGAATCGAACGTATCAGTTCCAATTATAACATTTACGAACGCACGATTCATAGCATTTGCGAACGATGATTCATACCCTGCATGATTCTGCTTTATGGTTCAGCTTTATAAATATACTAATGACAATCTTTATATATATCAAAATTCTTAATTTATTTATATACATCATAATATAATAAAGGACTACTTTCTCATTGAAAAGAAGAAAAGAATAGTGTTTTTCAAAAGAGTTGAGTTCCAAAACTTCAATCGAAAGTAAGATTAATGTGGAGATGATGTAGTACAAGATCATCATCATCTTTAGATTTATACTAAATGTTTAGAACTTTTTTTTCCTTCAGTAATCAACACCTTAACATGTTTTGCCCATATTAACTTAAGCATGGACAACAAGAGAATGTTTCTTACAAAAGAGACATTACAACTTCTACCGCTCCCTTTCTATTAATTAAACTTTTGAATTTCTTATAGGCAGATGGAAAAACAATGACAATAAGTTGAAGGACGTTCCGAACAGAAAATAGTAAGTTGATATATAAAGAGATTTTAATTTGTTTTGGGACAGATTTCTCATATATAAAAAGTCTTCTTGAAATTTGATTAGAGTACTTGTAAAAGATGTTCATTAAACAAATATTGCATGGATGAATTTACAAGAATGATAATAGGTTAATTAGATGTTCATTAAAATCTATAATTATCATTTTTATTAACTTTAAAAATTTATTTTAATTATGGTCTTAACACTAATCGAAGATTTGATTAGTTAAAAGGAAAAAAATGTTTTTTCATTTTGTATTTTAAGTCAAATGCGTTAAAGTTGTTATATTATATTACTTTATAATGTATTATGTTACGTTATATGTTATATTATATCATATTATTTTACCTTATGTTACATTATATTTGTTAGGTAATCCGAGGAGACAAAACTGAGAGATTTCACAATAATGAGAATAAGGCCAAACATATAAGAGAATCTCAAAACTTTAAGGCATTGGGTTTGTGAGTCTTCTTTGTTATATGTTGCTCAACTTTCTCATTCATACCCAATGTGGAACATAGACTCATACTTAAATACATACTTGAATACCTAACAATCTCCCCTTCAAGTCCCTCCTCCACATTGATATACTCCTCACTTGTACCGTCACTTGTACCGCCGTTTACACATTTAAACTGGACACGCTTGCCTGAAACCTCCGTCAGGAAGACTTTCGATACACCTTCGGCTCTGATACCACTTGTTGGGTAATTCGAGGGGGCAAAACTAAGGGAATGACACCACCTTCAACCCAAAACCTTAAGACATTGGGTTTATAGGTCTTCTTTCATATATGTTGCTCAACTTTCTCATTCCTACTCAATGTGGGACTTAGACTCATACTTGGATACCTAACAAATCTCCTCCTTAAGTGAGAGTCCCTTTCACATTGGTACATTGGTAATCTGAGAGGGCAAAAATGGGACACAAGAATGAGAATAAGGCCAAACATATAAGGGAATAACACCACCTTCAACCAAAAACCTTAAGGTATTGGGTTTGCGGGTCTTATTTGTTATATGTTGCTCAACTTTCTCATTCATACCCAACGTGAGATTTAAACTCACATTTGAATACCTAACAATATTATGTTATTATAATATATTATATCACATTACGTATGTTATATTATATTACGTTACGTTATATGATATTATATTACGTTATATTGTATTATATTATATTGTATTCTATTCTATTTATTATATTACGTTATATGGTATTATATTATATTATATTTTATTCTATTTTATGATATTATATTATATTATAAACGTGTATTTTGATTTTGAGGAGGCTTGGGAAGGAGGATTATTTGGTGATATATTGCATGTCTTCTAATTCTATAATAAATCATATATTTGGTTGCCCCAAATTATTCTTTGCAAATATAGTGGCATGACTTTTTCAATTGTTGGATCTCCTTCTCATTCTGAAACATGCAATTTCTCTATAACGTCGATTTTTTTTTTTCATCTTGTTCTCTGTTTCTTGAAGCTTTGCAATTGTGTATAGATGTTACTTGCTCTTTTATCATCAACACATCACTTCTTCAAATTTATGACACTGTTGCTCTCATAACAATTTCCATAGTAGCCCAATATGATTCTTCTTACTCTCCAATATTATTATACTTATAGTCAGCAAAATTATCTTCAATCTTTCAAATTATATTGTTTTTTAAATTTGTGTCACCGGTATAATATTTGTAAGTGTCATGAAGTTTAACTAATTTATCAGAATTTTTGTCACCAAAAGTTAGCAACACAGAAAACAATTAATAAATCATTTTCAACATAATTGTACAAACTCTTCAACTAACTTCTTATTCAAACAAAACAGTTCAGGTTCTAAACTCCCTAAGGATTAAATACACATAATTAGATATAGGCACTAGTCCAAATACTATGTATTTGTGTTTGTTTTAATTAATATGCCTTGCGTTGAGAAATAATATGTATTTATCTCAATGAAATAAGGAAAATGAGTTCAAGCTTTTATCTTTATAAATTGATTTTTCAGTTTCTCTATATATGGTTATAGGTCAAGAATGTTTCATGACCGCAATGAAAGAGAGGTCCAAAATATCACATAGACTTCATGCCTAAATGTTATTCCTTTTCAAAAATATTCATGTAAAAGTTTAAGTTAATGCTAATTAATTTTTGTTTTCCTTTTCCAAAATAATTTTAATTTTTTTCAATTAATAAATTTTATATTAATTATATATTTATTATAAAAAACTAATTTTATCATATACTTTTTTAATAATTATTTATAATATGTAAATTTTTAATATAAATATTGTGACATTTTTTTTAGTTTTGTCACTATTGTGAATAATATTTGTGACATATTTTTAAATTTGTCACTATTATAAATTGTCACAACTAATATATTAATAGTGACAAAATTTATATTTATTACTAAATTTTTGTCACTACTTGTAGTGATTTATAAACTTGATCATCTTTATAAACAAGCATATGTTGAATATTATTTTCATCATAAATAGTATTCGAATACTATTATTATTAATGTTAATAATATTAATAATACTAGTAATAATAATAATGATAATAATCATATTATAATATTAATAATAATATTAAAATAATAATAATAATAATAATAATAATAATGTAAAGTTTTGTTTACATATAAATTATATTACATACAAATTAATTTATATATAATACTCTGAATATAAATTTATATACAAAATTGTGTATGTAATATTGATTTTACATACAAATATAAATTCGTATATAGTTCTATATATAATGTTGATTTTATATATATTTGTATATAATTCTATATATAATGTTGATTTTATATATAAATATAATAAATCTCATAAAAAATTTATTTAGCATATGTTGAAGAGTGAAAAAAATCATTTACAATTATCAAAAAAAGACAAGCATCTTAAACTTGTAAACGAATAATATATACATTGTTTGATATCATAATTCACATTTTATTCCCAAGTAATCAACTTTTTAGCAATGACCTTCCTTTTTGTTTTAGATTGATGTAAATTAACGTTAACAATTCTTCTGTCACAATTAAAATCATTTAAGTATTTTAAATTTCAAAAGTTAAGATTTTACTTTGTTAAAATACACTCAATTTAAAATGATATTTTAAGAGATTTTAACTTATGAAAATTTTAGTAAACTTTATAAACAACTTAACCCTCATTTCTTTCGTGAATTAATTTTTTCACCTACCACCTTTTATATTCGATGAAAAAAAATCTTGGAACATGTTAATTCTCCTCATTATGATTTTCCCTTGCAATGAACCTATTACTTGCTCTGATTATGTATTTATAAAATATATTTTTGATCGTTTACTTTTGTATATATTGTGATATCAAAAAGTCTATATTATTCATAAAAGATTACATATTTAGAATGGAACACATCAGTTCCATTTGTAGCATTTGTGAACGCATGATTCGTACCTACATGGTCCAGTTTTATGAATATACCAATGACAATCATCACATATTTCGAAATCCCTAATTTGTATGTATGCATCATAATATAACAAAGGACCATTTCCCCATTGAAAAGAACAAAAGAATAGTGTTTTCCAAAAGATGTGAGTCCCAAAACTCCAATGGAAAGTTTGATTAATATGGAGAACATGTCGTCCGAGATCATCATCTTTAGATTTGCAATGAATGTTTAGAACTTCTTTCCCTTCCAGACTATTAGTAATCGACACCTTAACATGTTTTGCCCACACTAATGTAAGCATGGACAACAAGAGAATGCTTCTCACAAATAGAGACATTACAACTTCTAACACTCCTTTACTACAAATCAATCTCTTAACTCTTTTATAGGCACATGAAAAAACAATGACAATAAGTTGAAGGATGTTCTGAAGAGAATTTGTAAGTTGCTATATAAAAGAATTTTAATTTATTGTGGGACTGACTTTTCACACTTAGAAAGTCCTCTTGAAATTTGATTACAATATTTGTAAAGGAAAATGATATTTTGACACCATTTTTAAAAATACTCCCATTTGTGACATGACAAAAAAAGAATATTTTAATGAGTTATGGGGCCCAGGTAATTATGAAGCTTTTTTACAATGTATGATAGTCACATCCAAGTAGTTTCCTCTATTTTGACATGTGGTTTGCAATAAGTAATTTTGAATTTGTCTAACATATAGTCACATACAGTTATAACTTATGTAAAGAAGCATGTCCTCCATTTGTGATCCAACAAGGTCAAAGTGGAAGTACCTCCAAAAAATTATAAAACTCTTTTAAAATGTATGATACCCACATCCAGGTAGTTTCATCAGTTTTGGTATGTGGTTTGTTGAGAAAGACTTTTGAACTCATGTTACAAATACGGAAAGTAGGAATCTCATGTGTCCATGCTCTCATTTTGAAAAAAATATAACTCTACTATTTTGTAAAGAAGTATGTTCTTCCATTTGTGATCTAACAAGTACTTCGAGAAAATTATAAACTCTCTTAAAATGTATGATAGCCGTGTCCAGGTGGTTTGCTTTGTTATGATATGTAGTTTACTGATAAGTACTTTTAAACTCGTATAACAAATATGAAAAATAAGAACTTGTGTGTTCATGTTTCCTCTCATTTTCAAAAAATACTGTTATAATGTTATGGAAAGCAAATAAAAACAGATATGAATGTAACACACTTAAGGAAATAAAAAACTAATTTTTTTGTCATGTAATAGTGTCAAATGGGTGTAATGGCACTTAAAGGTGTCAAAGTATCACCATTCATTTATATAAAAAGATGTTCTGTAAACAAATATTGAAGTGATAGTAGTTTTATAATAGAAGATTGTATCTCTATTTATAAGAATGATAATAGGTTAATTAAATATTCATTAAAGTCTATAATTATCAGTTTAATTAACTTCAAAAATTTATATTAATTATTTTAAATAAGGTCTTAACACTAATCTAAGATTTGATTAGCTGAAAGGAAAAAATGTTTTTTTTTCTTTCATTTTGTATGTTAAGTCAAATGCGTTAAATTTGTTATATTACATTACTTTATAACGTATTATGTTACGTTAGCTTATATCATATTGTATTACATTACGTTACGTTATTACATTATATTACATTACGTTATCTTATTATATTATTATATTATATTACGGTATGTTATATTATATCATATCATATTACGTTATGTTATATTATATTATATTATTATATTATGTTATTATATTATGTTATTATAATATATTATATCACATTACGTTACCTTATATTATATTATATTACATTGTGTTATGTTATATTATATTATTGTTAAATTATTAGATGGTTCAAAATCTCATTAGATGGTTGAATCATCTAATAAAATTTTGATAATAACAATATTTTAAGTATGTGTTTGTATTTGATGATCTTACATGATTGTTATAGTAATATTCACATATTTTTAAGCACGGTGAGTATGTACAGATGAACTGCAGACTCATATAAGTGTTTATTTACTACTATTTTATTATATTAATTTTGTTTAAAGATTAAAAGAAGAGAAAAGTTAAAAATAAATAAATATAAAGTAGTAAATGTTGTAAATTTGTTTTGAATTCTGCTTTCAGTTTTATTTTGAGATCAAATCATTCTCTACACCTTGGTCCATTGTTTTATAAAGTTTTGTTTACAATAAAATTAATTTTATTTAACATATTTTATTTACCTATGTGTATTTGTAAAAACTTTTTGTAATTAAGATTGGATTATTATGTAGCTAGAGCTAAATATAGAAATAACTGAAAATGATTTTGTTGCACACAATTTTGATTTGGACATTTGACTCTGGTGGTTGAACATTCAAGACAATAACTCTTTGAAAATGATTGGTTCAGTTGAGATGCAAGATAGGCTTTATATACTAAGAGTCTCTTCTAATAAAAAACTTCAAATCAAAACTATCAAATCTCCACATATCACCAATACTATTAATTTTACTGCTAGTGATCTCAAAACCTTTTGGCATTTTCGGTTAGGGCATGCTTCAACAAAATCTACTGATGTAATCAAAAATAAATTTGCCTTTGTTAAATATAACAAATTTTTTATTTGCGAAGTTTGTCATTTTGCAAAGCAAAAAAGACTTCCCTTTCCTCCTATTGCATCTGAATCTAAAAAAATGTTTTGATTTGATTCATGTTGATATGTTGATGTGTGGGAACCATACTCAATATCATTAATTAATGGTCATAAATATTTCTTGACCATTGTACTTTGTCAACAAATAGAAGTAAATTTGATCCAAGAACATGAAAATGTGTTTTTATTAGTTTTAAAAAGGGGACAAATGGATATACTTTGTTGAATATTCAATCAAGATAAATGTTTGTGCCTAGGGATGTTGTCTTTTATGAACATGTTTTCCCATATTAAAGGGTTAAGGATACTAGCAATGAAACTGACAATCCTAACATTCATAATCAAAGTCCTTTTACAAAAGATTAGTATGTTTTGAGTCAGCCATCACAAGTCATTTTTGCATCTTGTGATAATGTTGAAAATAACAGTAATAATGACCATGAATGAGAAGACCAACATGTTTTGAGTTAGCCATCACAAGTTATTTTTTCACCCTATGGTAATGTTAATAGTGACCATGAATCACACATTTAGGTTCCAAAAGAAGTTTCTTCCTACAGAGACCAAAACTCTAATCGAAATCATGAAACAACACAGTCAATTCAAATGAGTACTAGAACAAAAAGACCACCTGAGTATCTAAAGGATTATCATTGTAATCTCAATGTTTCCACTATATCTTCTAGAGTTAAATATCCTTTGAATTTTTTTTTGTCTTATAATAAAGTTTCACTTTCTTATAAATCTTTTATTATGTCTCTTTCTTCACATGTTGAGCCAAACACTTATTCTAAACTTGTGAAACATGACTTTTCGAGAAAGGTAGGCTATACACTTATTCTGAAGTTGTGAAACATGACTTTTCGAGAAAGGCAGGCTATACAGTGTGAGATATCTGCTTTGGAGTCAAATAGAACATGTGAGGCCGCTCTTCCGCCCAAGAACAAAACTATCATAGGCTGTAAATGGGTATTCAAAATAAAGTATAAAGCTGATGGGATTGTTAAAAGGTATAAAGCAAGACTAGTGGCGAAGGGATACAAAAAAAAAATAGAGGACATTGACTACCTTGAAACTTTTTCTCCAATAGCAAAGATAACCACTATAAAGTTACTTCTTTATCTAGCTTCTATATATAGCTGGAGTTGAAACAGCTAGACATAAATAACGCCTTCTTACATGGAGAGTTGAAAGAAGATGTATACATGGTTGCTCCTGCTGGATTGACTTCTATTCAACCAGGACAAGTTTGTAAATTAAAAAAGGATTTATATGTTCTTAAGCAAGCCAATAGAGAGTGATTTGTTAAATTGTCATCCTTTTTTTTTTTATTTCTGTAGGATATACTCAATTTATGAATCATCATTCCTTATTCCTTAATCTTTTGAAGGATATTTTACAACATTATTGGTGTATGTGGATGATACAATTTTGGCAGGAAATGATAAATAAGAGATTAGTCGAGTCAAAGAATCTTTGAATAAGACATTTAAGATCAAGGATCTTGGTAATTTAAGATATTTTCTTCGTCTTGAAGTAGCAAGAAGTAAGAAAGGGATAATGATGAATCAAAGGAAATATGTATTGAAATTGCTATCAGATGCAGGTCTTTTAGCCTGCAAACCTGCATTCACTCGTATGAATAATCTTATTAAATTGTCTTCTACTGAAAGTGTGTCTTTCACATATGTTCATGCCTATAGAAGGTTGATTGGAAGGCTTATGTATCTCACTAAGACTTTGTTTGGTTGGGGGAGTGAATTTGAAATGAATTTGAAGAGATTTGAGCGGATTGTGTATGGATGATAAGGTTGTTTGGATTAATGGATAGATGGTAAGATCTGAAAGCGTTTAAAGGGAATGTGTGTGAAAGTTTGGAAATGATTTGATAGATTTTTTTTATTTTTTTAATTGATATATTTGTGAAATTACTAATTGACCCTTGTGGAAAAGGGTGTTCGTAATTTCCAATTCACTTACAAGGGCTGTTTCATAATTTCCAATTTCATCCCTTCAAATCTCTTCAGGTGAGCAAGGATCCCATCTTGCAAATCCTCTCCAATTCATCCTCTCAAATTAATGCAACTAAACATACTTCATCCACAACAATCCATCCTCTTGTACAGTGGAACCACACAAATTGGTTTAACCAAACACAGTGTAAAACCCGACCTGACATAACTTTTTTCTGTTCAACAACTTTCTCTGTTTCTTGGTAAGCCTGCAATTGTCCACTATGATGCAACAATTAGAATTCTCAATTATATTAAAGGAACTCAAAGTCTTGGTTTATTTTTATTTTTCTCTTCCAGCAGTTCTGTCCATCTAAAAGCCTTTTGTAATTGTGATTGGGGCACATACTGATTCAAAACAATCAGTAACTGGTTATAGTATGTATCCTAGAAATTTCCTTATATCTTGGAAATCAAAGAAGCAAGACAATATCAAAGAGTTCTTGTGAAGCTGAATACAGGATAAGGACCACTGTTACATGTGAAATTCAATGGTTAATTAGTCTATCTTCTTCGAGATTTCAAAGTTTCTTTTAAGCAGCCATCTATTTTATATTGTGACAATGAATCAACAAGATACATTGCAACAAATCCAGTGTTTCACGAGCGTATGAAACATATAAAAATAGATTGTCACATTGTTAAAGAAAATTAAAGAAGGGTCTCATCCATGTGCTTCCCATTTCCACCACAGACCAACTAGTTGACATTTATACCAAAGCCTTAAGTCTTCAGCAGTCTTTCAAGAATATTTGTTTCAAGTTGGACCTCATCAATATTTGTTCTCGAGCTTGCAGGGGGTTTCAAATGATATAGATACAAGGTTTCTAGAAGAAACTAATATCAATTATGTGATTTTGTCTTTATGACAAAATCAAATTATCATCAATTCTATTTATTTTGTCTTTATAACAAAATTAGATTGTAATATTTTTATTTGTTTTCTTTCTTTAGTTATATCTATGATGAGTACATTACTTATATATATTTAGTTTTTTTGTTTTTGCTCTTAATAGAAAAATAGAGAAAATATTCTGATTCTCATATTTTTTTTTACCTCTTCATTTTATATTATGATATTTATTTTATTCTCTCTTGGTTTGATTCTTCTCATATCTCATTTTTATATTCAATCTGTCACAACTGTAGATCCATTTTGTTATCGTGGTTTGGTTTGCCTCCATTTCCAAACATTAAAAAGGGCCTCACCCTTATCTTGCGTTGAACGTTTCCAAAGATAAACCATCTCTCTTATTTGTGTGCTTTGTGAAACCTAATTTTTTTTCTTGTTCATGTTGATGCAGAGAAGAACGAAAACCTTAATTTCGTTGTTCTACTTTCATTTATTTAAAGAAGAAATATATAATAAAAAGGGGAAAGAAAGAACAAATAAACTTGGCAAAACTAAACCAAACTCATACAAGGATACAGAAAATTACTTCCTAAAAAAGACCTCAACAAAAGGAAACATAGAAAGTCTTGTTTCGTATTACTGCATTTTATGCTCTTGTTTGATTTGATTTGGATGTTTTTGAAGCTATGTTGCATCCTACTGTTTGATTTAATTCGGACTTTCTAAATTTGTGTTGCATGATGCAAGTTTTTTTTATCTTCAGCATGGGCTAAACCGATGCTTTAGTAATATTATAAAATATCTTTTTTATGATTTAGTGTTAGGCAAACCAACGTTATTGTCCGTCACATGATCAATGCAATTCCCATAAGTGTTGGCTTTCCCTCTTTTACGTCCATTCTTACGGACTCTATTTTCTTAATTTCTTATAGTGACTGTAGCAAACAAGTGATTTGGTTTTATAAGCTCTCTTCATAAGTTACATATTGATAATAAAATTATAATACAATTAAATCAAAACCCTTATGCAACTGTTTTCTTACTATACAATGACACTCGCGTTAATCAAATCTTCTGTTTCTTCACGTTCCAAATCGTAAATATGCAGAAGCAGAAATAGATAAAGACCAACTACCAAAATAAGATATGTAAACCTAAATATTCAAAAATAGAAAGAGAAACAAAATAATATAAAAAATAATGGGATTGGGTTGGATAAAAGAAGAGCAATGAATACACTACACACCAAGTCCTAAACAAGCAAGTCAAGAAATGTAAACTCTGATACTTTATACAACATCTTTTGAGCTACCAACTAATTCTGGCGTTGGCATTTGCTGTTAAAAGGTACATGTTCTATGAAATTACTCTGCATAAAGCTGGATGGCATACAGATAAGCTAAAGGTTTCAATCTAAGAATTACATGAGTCATTAGGTTTGTTGAAAATTTCGAAACTGTTCTAAGTCTTGAACAAATGTGTAAAAAGATTGGAACAATCCAAATGTTCTTATATTTCTTTATTCTTTATTACTGACAAAAATAATATGAGAAGGCTTAAAAAAAATTAATAGAATTATTTATCTGCTTAGTGTTCCACTGATCACAAAAGTCAAGCCACCTAAATAGTTAGGAGCACCTTCAGGACTTCCCCACCTTCAAATTTCATTATTTTTTTTTCCACACATGCCCTCATTTCAATTAAGCCAATGGAAATAGACACTGAACTTGAACTCTATAACTTCAAAATCATAAAAATATCTTCATTTAAAAAATGGAAAAAATCACAAAATATAAACATACGTTTTGATGTCTATTACTGTCATTAGTATGTTTTTGCATAGAAGGAGATGAGTGAATGTAGGACCACCTTCATGTAATGAAGGATGTAATTAAGGATGTGTGATTTCAAAAATAGATTGAAATAATCTTATTACTCGGATCATGTTTAATTTCTTATTGTGAATTAAAAAAAGTTCTACTAATTAGACATCACTGTCACTATTGAGAGAATGAACCAATCACTTTATTAATCTAAAATATTAATATAAAATAAAATATAGATTAAGAGTGTTTATTTATCCATGTTCTAAGAATAAGTGGGTCTACTCTTATATAATATAGTAAACTTATTTTAAACCCTTACTATATTATACTAGAATATATAATATAATATAATATAATATAATAATAAAGTATAATAAGTTTTAATTAAACACCTTAACGCATTTGACTTAATACAAAATGAAAAGTAGTTTTCCCTTCAATTTCTGACCATTGCTTCTCAACCGCTGTATATTTATTGATTATAATAATATAATATTTTATATTATAATATAATATACTAAGTTTTAATTAAATACCTTAACGGGTAAATAAAAAACGATAATTTTCTCCTTCAAGAAGATTTCGTAGTGTGTATATATAAGTGATTGATTAGTAGAAAAAAAGTATGAGAAATTACAATGTCAGTGTTAGTGAAAATCATTTTCTTGTTGTTGATGTTTACATTGATATGGGGAGAAGGTATTGATGTGTATATTTCGAATGGTTTAGAGGGAAAAGAAGATTTAAAGATTCACTGCAAATCTAAAGATAATGATCTTGGAATGCATCTTCTTCATATTAATCAAACTTTTCACTGGAATTTTGGAACCAACTTTTTTGGTGGTACACTATTCTTTTGTTCCTTTCAATGGGGAAATGGTCGTGTGTTGTATTTCAATGCATATGACCAAAAAAGGGATAGCCAACTATTTCCAGTGTGTCACTGGTATATTCATAAAGATGGACCATGCAGATACGAAACACAATACTACCAACCACCATCTGCAGCCATTCGCAAATGCTATAAGTGGAACTAATTTATTTCATTTCAATCGTTGTGTGAGAAATAATATCTATTATTAAATATCTCAATATATATTAAAAAAATAAAGGATCAATTTACCTGTGTATGTGAATGATTTTTCTATCAAATTAGAATGTTACTACATATTTATCTTAAATTTAAACAATTTATTAATGTTTAAATTGTTAAAATTTTAATATTATAAATTTGTTTTTGTAGTTAAAAAATAGTTAGTATAATTATAATGTTACAAATTATAATATTATTAAAGTTATTAGTATTAACTTTATCACTAGATAAGATCAATTTTATTATTATAATATTATTATTAATATTCTTATTATAACTATTTTTATTATAATTATTATTATTGTAATTATGGTGTCTATGATTAATAATAATAATATTAATAATAATTAAAATAAAGTTAATATTAATATTTTGAATGTTAAAGAGATCAACACTTTATATATATATATATATAGTCCATAAATATTAAACTTCATTGAAAGACCACACATCACTGCTTTCTAAAAGGACAATCACTTATTGGAAATTCCGACCCAACGATTACCTACCACTTCAAAACACTGCCTGTGAGATCCTTTTTGTCATATAGTGAACCACAACATGAAGACACATACCAAATATAATCTTATACCTAAATTCATCTTTATCTTTACATTAAACTCTTTTTTCCAATAAAAAATTATTTTTTATCCAACCATCATCTTTAATTAAAAAACTATTATTATTGTGAACTCACCACCACATAATTGTCATCTAAGATTGTCAAAGTGGTTGATATGTCCAAGTAACAATGCCAAACCATCAAAACTATTATTTCAATTAGAAAATTAATATTTTGACAACTGGTGGAAAATACTACTCTTTGACAACCATTAGTTGGGCTAGACTTTATTGACTGGCTAAGGATATAAATTTTATTTTGTTAATAATGTTTTAAAAAAAATATTAAAAAGAAGCGGGTTGAAATAAAAAAGGAAAAAGATATTAAGAAGGAGAATGATTACATAAAGTGAAATACGAAATAAAGAAAAAGACAAGACGAGAGAGAGGAGGAAAAGTGTCGAAGAAGTTAATATTATTTACAGATTTTATATATGAATCTGTATATAATTATTATCTATAAATTTAAATTTATAATTAAAGATTATAGATTTTTTTTTAAAATATTTAGATTCGCAGGTAATTATTTACAAATTGAATTCGTATATAACTCGTGAAATTTTTCATAAATTATATTAATAATTAATAGTTTTTATATTAATATTATTATTATTATTATATTGTTAATAGTATATTGAATATTAATATTATTATTATAATTATTAATATTAATATTTTTATTATTTTTATTAATATTATTCTTACTAATAATAATAACTATAATAATATAATTACAATAATAATAATTATAATAAAAATAATAATAATTAAAATATAATCATAAATTTATCTCACATAATAATTGTACGTAATAATAATAATTATAATAAGATAATTATAATAATAATAATCATAATAAAAATAATAATAATTAAAATATAATCATAAATTATTGTCCCACATAATATTTGTAAGTTATAATAATTGTAAGTTGTATATGTACAAAATTTAAATATATCTAAATAAAATCTTTAGTAGGAAACGATTCTAAATGTTATTTTCACTAAAATGAAAATATATTATTCAAGCTACTCAAATTTGAATATTATTATTCAAGTTACTAAAAAGTAATATTAAGTTATTTTCATTGACATTAAAATGATAAAAAGAATATTGAGAAATCAAAAGAAATATTTGTCTTAGAGACATAAAACAAAAAATTAAATTTACTAGACTAAAATTTGATATTTTTTATTGTTGAAAATATAAAAATTTATATATTTAAACTATGAGTAGAAATTCACTTACTCTAACATTAACTAAAAACATATACTCTTAATATCAATCTACCTTAAATGTTTTTTCACATTAACTTAATTTCCTATTATCTCTGTGAGGTAATGAAAACTATAATGGTAACATGTTGCTAGTACAATGAGTTTCAATATTAGCAGCATTTATAATGACATTCTTTCTCCTCCTTTTTTATTATATATTAATAAAATAATTGAGAAAAATATCATATCTAATTATGAGTTTTTTTTAATTCAGTGTACCTTTTTATGTAAAAATTCACAAATAGTAGTTAGTGGATAATTCTTTAAGAACCCGTAAGGCAGGACTGTAGTCGGAGATAGTAAGGCAGGACTATAGTCGGAGATTGAAATGTGCGAAAAGCACAGTTTTTAATAAAAAAATAATAATATATTATGAAAAGTGAAGAAGAAAGGAATGAAAAAATTTTCTTTTCTAATAATTATAATATTATAAAATTACAATAATAATAAAATTATAAAATAATAATATTATTATAAATTAAAAAATATTAATTCTAATTTTATAAAATAATAATAATATAAGATAATTATTATTAATATTAACAAATAAAAAATTGAAAATATTAAAATATTAAAAATAATAATAAAAATTATAAAATCATAAATAATAATTATAATAAAAAAAATAAAATTATATTAAAATATTTTTAATTATTTAATTTTTAATTATAATAATATTTATAATTTTATAATTTATATGTTAAAAATATTAAATATTTATTATATCTATCATATCATACACAAACTTTCCACTTAAATCTTATCATCTTTCCTTTAATTCAAAAATTCAAATTTTTCATATACTTTTATCTCAAATTTACTCTCTCAAATTCATTCTGGAATCCAAACACATCCTAAGTCTGAAAAAGAAATTTATCTTAAATCTCATAGCACAATGGACTATCTAGATGTTAGTGTTACTAATTTACATGAAAAAGCACTAGACATCAAGTAATTAATGTAAAATATTAATATAAAATAAAAATATCTAAATTAAGAATATTTATGTATCTTGTTCTAAGAATAAATATATCTTCTCTAAATGTTCACTGGCAAGTTTCTGGGACTCACATTTTCTCGAAAATGTTATTTTTTTTTGTTAGTTTCAATGAAAAAAAAATAGTCACTTAATTATATTTTGAGATATATCAATAAATTAGGCACCCCGACATATGTATAGACTACGTACAGACTAGCATTGATATATTCATAAAGATGGCTAATATAAGTACAATCATGCGTTCGCAAATGCTATAAATGAAATTGATATATTTCATTTTAAACATGTATTCTTCCATAGATAATATAGACCTTTTCATATTTCAATATGCATTATACAAAATTAAAGAAAAAAAAAAATATATATATATATATATATATATATATATATATATTTTTTTCTTTTTT
>Ga0209489_103809_pt1 | contig 28790 bp, 9 predicted proteins | sample SiratrowhiteBW_FD_187527 | JGI IMG/M metagenome (GOLD analysis project Ga0209489, IMG submission 187527) | Root nodule microbial communities of legume samples collected from California, USA - Siratro white BW (SPAdes) (version 2) | ecosystem: Host-associated > Plants > Roots > Nodule | place: USA...
TTATAATTATAAAATTAATAATATAATAACAACAGTATTGTTATTATAATAACAATAATAACAGTTTTATAAATAATAATAATATATATAATAATAATAATATTTATAATATTATTATTAATAATAATAACAATATTATAATAATAATAATATAATATTATTATTAATAATAATACTTTTATAACAATGGTATTAATAATAATAATAATAATAATAATAATAATTGTAATTGTAATAATTAATATAACAATAATCGTAATATGACAGAAAAGTTGTTTGGGTCTGATAGTTATAGGTTATGTCAAGTTGTTGTTGGTAAATACCATAATATTTATCGACATATTTATTAATCGATAAATTCATTGGTAATTACCGACGGTCGAAAAAAATTCATCAATAAATTTATCAACAACTAAATTACTGACGAATTTTGACCATCGATAATCTATCAATAAATACGCATTACTAATAAATTTTTGTTGTTTACATACGAAAATTGCCCATCGACAATTCTGATTTTTTTTTAGTGTTGGTTATGTTATACAGGATCAAATTTCATTTTCAACCCTCACATGTGTAGTACACAATCAAGAAGATTAACTACTACATATAAATCAAAATAAGTCTAAAAATATATTTGTATTGTTGAAACAAAGGTTACGATAAAATAAATTATCAAAATATTTTAATTTCAAATTTTTACTTATTTAAATTATTCATCTCCTTTACATATTTTTTTATTTTCCAAATTACATTGAATTGATATCACTAATTAATAAACCATATTTGCAAAAATATACTATATATGCTTACAAATTAAATACAAACATTAGTTTAAAATTAGAATCCATATATTAATTAGTAATTTTTGAAAAGAATGAGAAATCACATTTTTAAATAAAAAGAAAATAATTGGTTAAAAAAATCATTAAAAAAACAGTTCATCAAGAATAAGAAAATATAAACTAGAAAAAACAAAAAAAAAAATGATTTAAAAAAAATATATGTTTAAAAGCACGATTTAAAAGAAAATATATGAATAATAATAATAATGTGACTAACTTTCTTGTTATGAAGTTCTTTGGCATCAAAATTAAGCTTAAGAAAGTACTTCTACTATTCAACTCATTTTACAAATGTCTAAGGATGTAAAATCAACACAGTAGTTGATATATCCTGCTTGCGGTGGTATTTTTTAAGGAAGTTGGGGTGAGTATATTGGAAGCCTCATTTCTTTTCTAGGTATTCATAACTCTTGAGATTATGAGAGTCATTATGACTATTGAGCTCTTGTGGATTAGTGGTTATAGGTGTATGTGACTTGAGTGTGATTCTTCTTTGTTGTGTCAAATTTTTTCTTCACTCGTGATTTTTTCCTAGTCTCTTGGAGGGAGATGGAGAAAATACATGAAGACTTGTGAAGTCATGAAGTCCAAGATATCTCACATTTATCATGAAGGAAATCATACATTAAACTTATTAATTTTGTAATCGAAAGACAATTTGACTTCAAGTAGTTTAGTTCCATACCCTCTATTATTAGCTTATAGTTTTTCATAATAGGTTTTAACTCCTTTTGTTTCTAATTATATAGTTTCTAGAGAAGATCCTTTTTTTAATGTTTTCGAACATGAGTTTAGTTTGGGCCCCCCATGTTTTTGTTTTTATTTTTTCTTTTTAGTGGATTGTTTCATGTGATGGCAAATGATAGTTGAACTTTGGGATGTCAGCCTAACCGAGATACCAACATTCATAATGATGCCTCATGTGGTTCTCTCAGCAAGTGGACCAATTCAACTATAGTTGTAGTTTCATTGTAGTTGTAGTTTTATTATAGTTGTAGTTTGAGTTGTATTTTTACAATTACCATTGACTGTATTGGATCTTGGTCTACAATTAGATAGGATTTTTAATTATAAAGGTGTAGAAGGGTGCTTGTTAGCAAAGATTTGCAATGATGGCAAGTGCACCCATCGTAATGTACGAAGTAATAAGGTTATTGTTCTTTCCAAATGATTTGTGTAATATAAAACATTTCAACCAATTATAATAAATTCATATTTAGAAAAAATTCATAAATTTATAATATATGTAGAAATTAAAAATAAATTAAATGAATATTTTGTATTTTTTCAACAACTAAAGGCAGAAAAAGGATTAACAATAATATGATAAACTTGTTTGAGTTAGATCTCACCAATCTTCACTCTTATGCATAACAAAATTTATCTTCTTTTCTAAAAATAATCAATGTCAATCCTCGAAATTACTCAAACCTGGGGATTATCTATTAACCGTCAATTCATTGATCAATTATATAGATGAATCTTGCACTCGCACAAGGATCTTAATAAAAACAACTAAACTACACTCTATTCTTACACATGAGCTTTTATTCGATAAATTAATTTAGTTCTAGATTCAAAAGATATTTTTCAATTATTTTAAGAATCAATGATCGAGTTATGAATTTGCACACTAAGTATAAGCATAGAATTTATATGCTGATGTATTGAAAGAAAAGCATTTATGATAAGACATAATATAAGCCCAAATATTATTACATGAGAGTTAAAAAAGGTTTAACCTAATCCCAACAATGAGTGATTTAGCTCTTCACAGGCACGAGGAACCCAAACATTAAAAGAAGAATGATGGAATAAGAAGATAACTCCAAATAAAGCCTAAAGATGCATTCAACAGTGAATTGTTATCCTCTCTATCAAAATATATTTAACCACAACCTCAAAAGCTTATTAAATAGAATTCAAATCGATGCTCGCACCCGCCCTAGGTCAGTTACGCCAGGAGCCATTGGATTTTGTTGCTATTTTAGCACTCGAGCCCAACCTGCACCGGGTGCATGTCTTTTGCGCCTGGCGCATTTCTACCTCTTGCTCTCAGGTTTCCAAGCCGAACTCAGGTCGCTGAGTTGGACTTGGCTTTATTTGCCTATTTTTTGCTTCTTTTTCTCATTTCTCAAAGGCTTCAATCCTAGTTCTTCTCATTAAATATTTACCTGATCAATTTCATCAAAAATAGATTGAATTAGTATCAAATCCTTATTTTGACTCTCATAATCAATTATTAATAAAAACTACTTAAATTTGATAATTAAACAAATTTTAAGTGTAGAAAGAGTTAACTTTTGACCTAAAAATGGATCCATAATATCATATAAATTTGCTCTATCAATGTTGCATAGGTTGTTGTTAAATCTTGTTGGGTACAAGATTGTGAATTTTTGTATTCCGTAACGTACATTTTGTTGTTTAGAGGAATCTTGATTTAAATTTGTAAGAAAACTGGATGTAGCTCGTAAAAAAAAGAGTAAACTAGTGATCTTGATTTTTGCATGGATTTTAAATTTCTGCATGATTTGTCTTTATAAAGAAATTTAACTCAACTGAAACATAAATTTAATTGATTGTATATTTTTGTGAAATTGGTAAGATATAAGAATTAAGATTAACTATCGTGTTATATATTTATGATAAAATCGTGGTTCTATTTTCAAATATATTGTCTAATTGATTGGTCTTCTGTATTCTTTGCGTTTGAGTACTACTAAAGATTTAATAGTATTTGTGAATTTCAACTAATCATTTTTTTTGGTCTGATTTGTTGTGAAAAATAAAATTCATTATTATGAAAATTAAACCAATTAAATTTTTGTTAGAATTTCTAAACAGAAATTATATCAAATTATTTTTGAATTTCAATCAATTGTTTTTTTCCTATTTAACAATAAATACTACAATAAATTTATTTACCATTAGTTTGTTAAAAAAACGTTACCCTCAAGTTAATTTGTAAACAAATGCATCTCAATCAATGAAGTCAATCAATGTGAACTCTTTGGATTCGACTTACATATTTTTAGAGAGGAACTTAGTATTTCCAAACTTGACGCGATTTTAGGGTTAATCAATAAGACTATTTATATAGGCACTAGAAGACTGTTTCTGGTTGTTTCAAAGCTTCAGTTCACTTGAATATCCTTTTGCATCTGGCAAGCTTGAATACATTAAACTTAATCGCTATCCGTACTCATTTCTCTAGTTACCATAGCCTTCTGCACCATCTCATGGTAAAAGTACACACGGCACATGATAGATAGTTGGGTCATAGTTAAAATTCCCTTTGCGTAAAGAAGTTGTAAGAGAAAGTAATTTTAGCTATTTATCCAAAGATCGCTTAATGTGACATGTTTTTGAACAAATTAGACAGACGAAAGTAGTAGACATTTTGAGCAACATAGAATAAGCACAGAAGCACACACACATATTAGACATAAGGAAATATTGTAAACTTTTATATCGTCTACTAGACAAAATACTTACATCTTACATAATTTGTTGTAGGAATCAATCGTCTTACAAATGATGCATGATATTTTTATGCTTTGTCATTTTTAGCACTTTATTAAAATTTATTGATCTTTTGTTCTAACAATTCTTTATATACATCTTCTTAAAGATAATCATTGTTATATAATATTTAAGAAAATATAATCTCTATACATTTTATAATATAATTTCTAAATCTCAAATATACCTTTGAACTACTTTACTCAAGTGGTCAACATCTTGATATAGATGGTTGAATTTCCTTCTTCACACTTAACATGGCAAGAATATTTGCCAAATATGTGTTTTTTTTAATATTGTTTCAATTATGTTGTTCATATTTCTAATTGATTTTAAGATCAATTGCTTCCTTTATATATATAAAGATAATTTGTTATGTTTAAATTGAATAGGAATAGATATTATATTTAAGAAACAAGTATTTCTTTCAAAGATATAAAAGAGAGATATACAAATGAACTAAATTACATGTTACCTTCAATAAAATTAAGCACATAACAATTTTTTGTCGTGTGCAAAATAAAGATAGGATGAATATTTTAATATATAATAGACAACCTGTTAAACAAGACATATGTTAAAAGGTTTAACATATTTAAGTATATTTGCAATCAAAACAAATTTATCATTGAGGGATGATTTAGTGTTTTTAAACATGTATTAAATAGTTCGAATCTTAATAATTTTATCCTCTATTCGCTTAAGAGGAGAATAACTTGTGGACAACATTTACACTTGAAAGACATAACAGAGGTCGAAAGTATTTTTAGGTGACATAAATTTATGTTATACTAAATATGTCTAGTAGTGATAATACCAAATTTAATATACAATTTTAATTTTAAAAATGTTGTTTTGTTGTGTTAAAAGCTTTATTGAAAAGTGTGAGTCAATTGTTAATAACTTTTAAGATAATTTGATAAATTCAAATATGAGTTTACATATAGTTATAAGTTTCATCTTACATATTTGTTTAAAGAGCTTTTAATAGATGTTGTCAAAAGTCATAACTGAAGATAATTGTCTAAATGTCTTTAAAATCTAATCTTACTCTTACTAATATTTTGATTATTTATTCAGTTGAATATACTTCTAATAAATTATTGATTTATTAAAATTTAATATTATTTATCATCACTAAGATTATAAAATATCTTGTTAAAATGATTCAAATTACTAAAAATTATTTTTTTATTTACCTACCTATTAAAATAATACAATCTTATTCATATCGATCATATATCTTAGTTTAATATTACTATTAAATAATTTCGCTGTCACTTTCGAATAGGTGATATCATCTAGTTGGATTGATTTTAAGTCTATCTCCATAAATATGACTTGTTTGTTAAATTTAAGAAACCAATTTATATTCGTATTCACGAGTTTCTAATTCAACAATTGAGATGGCACACAAAGTTTTCAATACGTAAAATTGATTTCGAATCAATATCCCAATGTTTTATCTCATTACATTATTTATGATTAGGAATGAATAAAACTATGTAAGCACACATATTTCTATAAAATTCAAAATGAATATTAAATAAGTATTTAAATAGCCATGATAATAAATATGGCTATTTTAATCAGTTAATATTTTTCATACTAATACAAATTGTATGGTTTCTAACTTACAGACACTTGTTACCCCCTGTTAATAATTTTTATTTAAACAATTTTTTTCGAAACAAGTGATTAAAGTGGAATTATTAATTAAAACATATGAATATTAAAAATTTATTTGCAATTTAATTCCGCAAATTTATTTATTTTTACAAAATTGAAGTTATTTTAAAGAGACAATTTTATTTAAATTTATATTCTGAGTGCGTAATTTACTTTTTTTAAAAAAAGGATTAATTTTATTAATAGCAATATTTTGTTATGTAATTTTATGTAGAATATACTTTTTATTTGAGTTTACATTTTAAAAATAATATTAACTTAATTTTATTTAAATTTAAGAGAAAATAAATTTAAGAACAAAGACAGATATAATTGACACATTTTTTCAATAGAAAAAAAAACAAGCAATCATTTTTTAAACACATGACGACGTCATTCATGTTTATGACCCTTGAATAGTTTCTTAAAATAAAAACGAAATATTATTATTATATTATACCGCCATAAAGTTTTCCCTTATCCTCCTAATTTTTGGTGCATTAATTAGAAGCAACTGTACCAATCCTTTATGTCAACTTCTGGATATGCATATTGATGATGATTGATGCATTATTATGCAAAACCAAAACCCAAACTTCACGCAACACCTTTTCCCTTCAACGCAACTCCTTTCTCCTCTGCATACATTACCCTCTGTCTTCCTCCATAATCATGCTCATTACAGCGCTTCCAACAAACAAAACGACGACGTCTCATTAGTTGCAACCTCCCCAACCAAATACACCGCAATTTCTCACTTCCCCTCTCATCAAATTCCAATTTTTCCCATCTTTTCACCTTTTATATCTCATCTCCCACCTTTCTGTAAATACCATTTTCATTTCGATTAAATCGCTTTCACAAATTCCAATTATTGCATATTTTTTCTTGTTCCCTTCATTTTTTTTTATCGAAAATGAACACCATAAGAGGACAGGAAGATCAGCAATCTAGGGTTTTCTGCGAGCTGTCGGCTCTGGTCTTCAATCTCCTCCGCTCTCCGCCGCTCATGCCGGACACCTCCGCCAGGCGATCGCCGGCGGGGGCTCAGATAACGCCGGCAGGGTTCGCGTCGCTGCTTCTGGGGATTTCGGTGGCTCTCATGCTCTGTGGATCGGTGACATTTTTCATCGGGTTTATGCTGATGCCGTGGGTTCTCGGATTGGTGATGATGTTCTACGTGGCTGCCGTCGTTTCCGCTCTCTCCGTTCTGGGGCGTTCCATTCTCTGTTTCGCCTCGCCGCGTAAGGATCTTCCTGGTAAGAATTGTTATCATTTGTTGCTTATTTATTTGCTGCAGAAATTTAGGTTCTGATTATTATAGTTAGAAACAGAGGAAATTGATGATATATGATGGTGCGTTTTGGATAAGTTAAGTCTTTTTGGCTATCATTCAGGCTAGGACTGTTTCCTGATCTTTTTAGTTGTCTGATCTCTTTTGATTGTGTTCTATTCTGTCGGGACCCAAGAGGAAGTTACCCAGTTAAGTTTTGTGTCCTTTCCCCTTTTTACCCCTCGAATTTTCGGGCTTTTGATTTTACCGGTGAATTTGGACGAAGAAAAATGCGTTTTTTTTTTTTTTTTTTGAGGTATATACGAGAACCCCAATTAGTTGAAATTTAGTTGAAATTTAGAAAAATCATTGCTTGCAACCACGACTTTACTTGAAATTAAGAAAGTTGTTCTTGGTAACAACGACTTTGACTTTGCCGGTAAAATTGTGTTCACCGACTTTGATTACTATAAATTTTGAGTACTTTGGTATTCATTTTGCTTTAATCTTTAATCTGAAGTTGTGCTTAGTGTTTGAAATTGTGCAATTAGTGGCACGATTTCATGTCTTTTAACATAAGAATCATTCTTGTATCATCAATTGTTTCTTTATTTTTTTTAAAAATCAGAAGTTGTATCTTAAACACGACTTCTCTTTTTAGAGGAAGCATTTGCAATTGCTCTCACCTATATTTATTTATTTACTTTCATTATTTATTTCCATTGAGATCAATGAGTTTTGTTCTAGTATAAAGTAGTCATTTTAAATCAATAAGTTCAAGTGTCTTCTTCCATATGAGATATATTATATGGATATGAGATATATTATATGGATTTTCTCCTATTTTAGCATTTATAGGTTCTTCCATATGAGATATATTATATGGATTTTCTCCTATTTTAGCATTTATAGGTTCGTAAAGATCAGTTCAAATACTCGAAAACTGATTCGAAAAGCAATGCACTAAAAGAACGAGTTTGGGTGAACAAGGAAGGACTGAGTTGTTGCTTAAACTCTTAAAAATTGTAGTAACAAGATTGTTATTATGTCAATCTCATTAGATTTAGTAAAGATGTCTTGTGGATTATAAAGTTCGAATACGAACACGGACACAAATACAATACAGATATGTGAATACAGATAAATTGAAAATTAACGAATACGAGAACACGGCAATATATATATATATGAATTTATTAAAATTTATTTATATAGTTAATAATGTGAAAAAAAAATTTATAAAAAAGTCTAACAAAAGATATAATTTCTATACTTCATCTTCATTGAAAAATATACCTTCTAATTCTGATTCATCAAGAGATAAGTTGGCAATTTCAAGAATTCCATTATTATTCAATGATAAGTCATTTCTTGCAATATCTCATAATTTAATTTCCTCTTCTTTGTATTTTGAATAGTTTCCTGAGAGAAGACGAAGATTACTATGGACATAAACTATATCTTCTGCCCTTTTAGGTGTCATTTTATTCCTTTTCAAAGAATGTATAAAAGAATAGGTACTCATATCACCAAATCTAGATATTTCATATGTCAACGTTAGACCACTGGAAGGCTTACAACAAAAGATGGATCTTAGGAATAGAATCGAAGACTGGCTGGCCCACTTGTACGTAATAGAAGAGAAGTCAAGGCAAATTCCCCTGAAGGGAGTTCCCATGGGGGCTAGGACACATTCCTTGACGAATGACTGCAATACATGGAAGGTTTACGGATGTACTACTGGACGACTTTCCCTACAACATTTCATACAAAGAGACATACAAAGAGAATGGGCAGCCTGGAAAACTTGGAATGCTAAGGCTATGACTTTCACATCTCTCTAGATATCTAGAGAGAGATCCACTGCGTGAGCAACCCACTGTGCATTACATGTGCTCTACAGGCCGCACTCCATCTTTCTTCCCAACGAGCCCTTTTTTGTTTTGGATTTGGAAAACGGGTGTTGCGTTCAGTTCGAAATTCGTAACAAAAAGAGGAACATGGTTGTCCAAGTAGCTTAAGAGCTATTTTTTTTGAAGTATTGGTGCACGAGCTCCATGAACAGTCCACCATATTTTTGCATCTATTTTACCTCTACCTCTTAAAGAGTCAACATCGTGAAATTCTTCACCTTCATTTGAAATATTTGCAAATTCTATATTGACTTGTCTCCTTACATCTGGATCATCAAAGTACCTCATAAAACATTTCTTCCTCTCATGAGTAAGTTCGCCATCATGATGTGAAGCAAGTCTTTGTGAATCTTCACTTAATCCTTCATCACTATAATATCTACAACATTATAAATATAAAAATAAATAAATTAACATAATATTATAAATTTATAATGTTATAAATAAGATAAACACAACAAAAATAATCATAAAATAAATTAACATTACTTTGGATTTAGAAAATGAGCAAGATAATGAAGAGATATGCTACTCTTGGTCCAACGATCAATTAATATTGAGTTTACTACCTCGACTCGAGAAATGATAAATGTTCAACTTTTGTCTTTCCTTTATGTTCAAATATGACCTTTCTAATTTTTCAATAATTGAATCTCACATTTCATATACTAAGTGAAGAGTAGCCATATGTGTATCTGTTTTTTCTAAAAACATCATAAATAGGGGCAGTAATATGTAATCAACCTTCATCCAACAAAAATTCTTTCACTGATTGTGCCTTAACCACATCATCTTCTTTGTAAGAGGACCATTCATCACTAATAACCACCATCTTTTGAAGTCTTTTTTTCAAACTTTTAAACCTTTTTAGCATGACTATAGTTGAAGCAAATCTTGTTTGAGCCACAGAAAGTAACTTTAATGAGTTGAACCTATTGAACATTGATATTCTCATATAATGTCCAATAATAAAATTTTTAATAAATGTAATATCATTAGTAATTTGTGAGATCCAAAAACGTTGATCATAAACAACACTATTTTTTTCCGTACTTTTTGCTGCACAAATATTTTTTAATACAAGATTCAAGATGTGAACTACACAAGGAGTCCAATAAATTAAAAGAAATTCTAATTCTGTAAGCATACCCGTGATCTTACATACAGCTGCAACCTTACATACAGCTGCATTATCTGTTATGTTTTGTATCACATTATATGACCCAACTTCCATAATTACATCTCTCATGTGTCTAGCAATAAAAATTTTTGTCTTGTATCTCATCATATGCATTTATTGACTTGCTCATCACCCATAACTTAAAAGGACGACGTTCTATTACCTGACACCTAAACCTTAGTTCTCAATATTACCTCGAGAGGCTCCCTTCATTATGTATTTCCTAGCCATGGCTGTTCCTCAAATCTGAGATGGTGAAGGTTCGATGTAGACGAAATTGCTCTTAATAGATTTATGCAATGAATGGAGGAAACTCCTCGCTCAAACTCCAAGCACGGTGGGGAACTTGAGAGAATTGTCTCTGATGACACCCTTCATTTCCTCCACCGTGTGTGGGCTACATTGTGGGAGGAGTTCAGGCTCCCCTTCTTCCTTAGTGCCCTTATGGTGCTCCTCGATGAAGAGAATCATCCCTAAGTTTGATTCGGCGGAAGCGACAGCGGTGGCGACAAATGGAGTGGGTTACTGGAAGTTTGATTGCAAGATTAAAACTCATATTTGTGATTTGGACGAGTCAACTTTGATACATACATCGGATGCCACCACTAGGAGCTTCCCATCATGAATAGTCACCATGCTAAACTTCCTCCCACCCAACGTGAGATTCATTTTGGAGCAAATATTGAACTGTCACAAACTCAAGGGTTATTTAGCGAAACACATAAAATGACATGTAAAAGTGTTGCCTTACCGGAGATGCGTTAAGGTTTGCCATATGGATGAGCCCATTTAAGATTATCCTTATATAACGTCCCTCACACGAGGGGTTATTGATTGTTGATTGCTTTTAGATGACATAGTTATTAATTTTAAATTTTGGTATCTTAAAAGTGTCAGGATTGCGAAAATAACCTTTGAAATTATATATACTAGTAAAGAAGTCCCGTTGAGTGATATACAAAGTCGGATGTCGGCGAGAATTTTAGTCGCCTACTAAACGATAAATGTGTCTCAATATTTTCATAAGATTGGTAATGAAATCTGAAATTATAGTAATTGACAATATCAAAATCAAATTTTTCTGATATTTAGTATCTAACTGACAATTGACTCGAGATTTGAGACTTGAGAGAAAACGTATAAATAGAGAAGTAATATAGGGACCTGAATGTTTACACTCATTTAGGTCGCGGCTTAAAGCAGAAAATCTTTGAACCAGATCAAATATGATACAGGTTCCACTTGTAACTCTTCATTTTTTTTCTTGAATTTTCCATAAATTAAATTTGAATTGATTAATATATAGCTTTACTTTCTAAAATATGAGATGAACTTGTTTTAGAAAATTTTATTACTAGATAATTTAAAAATACAAGATGAACTTGGTTTAGAAACTTTTACTTATGAATACACTTTGTTACAAAAACGTAGCACGTGTGTGGTAGGAAGGAAACACCACGTTTTTTTGCAAGAGAAAAAAGTTTTATGTGAGGATTCTCGAGCATGAAATGGGGAATTGTAAAAGAATGAAATTGATAGAGTAATGTTGTTATTGACAGAGAGTGTGAAGATTTTAAATAAAAATGATTTTAGAAACAACTAACCCCAGTTGGGCATGGGGAGTTCGGTTGAGACGCTATTCGGACAAGCATTCGGTGCACGAAAGTTCGGGGTGTTAGATGCTAGTCTTGCAATTAATTAAAATAGACATAAAAAAAAAAAGTTGCACTTAAGATGCACGACTTCTCCTTTAACAAAACAAAGAAACAACTAGGACGCACGACTTGTGCTTAAAAAAAAAAAAAAGGAAACAGCTAGTATGCACGACTCATGCGTTAAAAAAAGGGAACTCGTGTCACCCACCCATGTATGTCTTTAGTTTAAAGCCAAAAGAAAAAACGAAAATCGACTCTTATACGACTTTTATGGGATTAACAGAAGTTTAAACTAATCGCAGTCTTGTACATTGAACAAGACTTTGCCAATAACACCAAACTTGTGGTTCCCATCCACAACTTCTGTACAATTTCAAATATAAACTACTTACCCATGTAAATGTTTTAAAGTGTGCCCATACCGGTATTTTCAGAAGAAAAAAAATTGCATCAGTTTGATAAATTTTCCTCTGCCTATTAGGTTTAATTTAAACCTAAAACCTTGCATAAACTACTCAAACTCCTATTACTAGGTTAATTTTGGCAGGTTAACTATTTGGTTTAGTGTTTTGAAGGATTGCGGGTTTGATTGACTTTCCTGAGGAAATTATTTTTTTAATATTGTGGAAAGAAATTTTTGAAAAGAAAAAAAAATCATTTTCCTAAAAATTGAAACAAGCGTAAAACATTACCTTTTATAAGAACCATAAGTGAATTGAATATATGCATAGAAAAGGGCATTGCGAACTCTTCACAAGCTCGTTAATTAATAAACTTCTCATGCCCAGCACATCTCTTCACAAGCTTATATTTGTTTGTTAGGTTTCCTGTACATCTACCTGCTCTGTATGCATTTAGAGTTGCAGCAATTTTGGGCCAATGTAGTTTAAAAGCTATCAAGGAAGTTGTTCTTAATATATTTTCCTGATATGGATTCTTTTGTTCTGGTTTGGTCTTTGTTTTCTCACATCTGGCTTATTTGAGCTTTCGTCAGTTTAGTCTTAGAAGTTACACCTGTGCCTGAATGGCCCATTTTGTTAAATATTTAGGATACAAGCTATAGGATATTTCTACTTTACTTAATGAGTTCCTTATAATCACCACAGCTCTTGGGGAATTGGCAATAGCCATATCACAGATAGATAGGCTGCAATTCAGTATCATGTAGAATCTTAATTTGCTATTACTCAATGGTTTTGGACATTGTTGTTAGTAAATGACTGAAAATGTTGCTTGATGCTGGATAAGTTAGCAAATTCTTCCTTTTTCTGGCCAGGGAGGCAAATTCTACCGTTGCTTGGTTATGATACATAATTAATACATATTAAACTACACTATCTTGTAAATTAGTAATTGTATGGAATTCACCATTTTTGTTGTTTATTTTGACTTAACAGCGAAGCTTATCTCTTTGATCGTATCACACATTTTGGTTGGTTCACTAACCTAAGGGCTTCATTACAATTTTTGTTGTTTCAGAGTGGAAGCTTATGTGAGTGGACTAGTGCGATCCTGGTTATTTGAGCCTGCCCGATCGCGCAGCCTATAGACAACGAAGATTACCGAACTTCTCTCACCAGAAGCAGGAGTTTTGGATGCAGGCTTTTTGTGAAAACTACTAAACTTTGTGGATATGGCTTCTCCGTTTATTACAAATGGCCAAGTTCTGAAGAATCAACAAGGATTTTCTTCCAGCTACTGTCTATTATTGTCGATTATTTTATTTCTTTATTTTCACTTTTGTAAATTTTGAAGTAGAGGCTTCTGATTTTTTTTTTTTTTTCCTTTTCCAAACATCGTATATGTACTGTAAAATCAAAGGGAAAGTGTGATATGATGACTCATGAGACGGAGGTTGTCTTATTAACAAATTTTTATACATATTAAATTGAGAATGGAGTCATTGAATTGGAGTTCGAAATTTGAGTATACAAATAAAGTGAATTCAATTTATATATATATATAAATATGTGAGTGTTTGTTTGTATTTACAAAACGAGAAAGTATTTTTAAATCCTCGAATACATGAAAAAAAAATAATAAAATAACATTTATATTGTAGTATTCTTTTCAAATTGGAGCATATAGATAGTTTGTTGGAAACATATCAACTAAAGGTTAATTCTTTTAAGAGATTTAGATTGGAGCGTATCGATAGTTTGTTGGAAACATATAAACAACTAAAGGTTAATTCTTTTAAGAAAGTCAGCAAGTTGGTCGTATAGCCGACTAACTCATTAATAAGATTCTATGACAACAATTTCTCTTTAATTTCTTTTTAATAAAAGTATAATTACTTTTCTTTGACAACAATTTCTCTTTATTTTTCTTTTTAATAAAATTATAATTACTCTATGTATGTTTAGTTCTTTTGTGAAATATCATGTTAGAGGTAGTACATACAGGCTTTTCAATTTTCACAATATAATTTTATCTCCTCATCTCTAAAAAGTTTTAACTCTTGAAAAAATTGTTTAATCTATACAAATTTACATGTAATTAGGATTATAGATTTATATTCAACTTCTATATTGAATCAAATAACAATGTTTTGTTTTTTTTTTTTTTTAAGTTGTAAGAGTATGTAAAGGAATATATAATATTTTGTGGTCTTGTTAATGGGACAACCAATTCAATATGTATCACAATATCATAAGACTTAAGTATTTTTCTTCCTTTTATACAATAACTTTTGTCATGGGTTTCTTTTTACATATCTAAGAATACAAATTACAATATTCTAGGAACTAATGTGAGGAATTCTATGTAAATTGACTCAGAACTTTTCATTAGATGTAAATTGACTCAGAACTCTCATTAGATGAAAAAGATTACATTTTATTATAATGAGATAAATGAGTTTTTTCACCAACCTTCTATATCTATTAAGGTTTAAGAAAAGTTCATTGTGGCCTCTCATTAACTTTTGATTTGATTTCACAATATTATTAATGAATTTTGTTAAGAAAAAAATTTAACACTCTATGATTTTGACTAAATATGAAAACATATGAGCTTAAACATGATTATACATTAATCGAAAGATAATTGATGTTTAGCAAAATAAATTGTGTGGGATGCAAATGTTCCTAGAAGGAAAAAATTGTGTGCTTAATAACAAAGCATACATTTTTTAAGATCAGAATATACACAACATTGTACCTTTTAAATATACATATATGTGTATTATTTGGATGTTTATTATCTTTGTCTAGCAAAAGAATTCATTGAAGATGTAAACTAAAATCAACATCAAATGATCTTTTAATAAATTATTAAACTTTTGCTTTTGTCATCAAACCTCTAAACCTCTAATATAAGATCATTTCAAATTTAACCTAATTGTCTGTTTCATAAAATATAAACTTTAATTATAGATTAGTGCAAAAGGTTAAAAGAAAACACTATCAATTATTAATGACGTTATATTAACAAATTATTTTCAAATACAATTTATCTATTTTTTAAAAAAAAACTTCTTTTATTAATAAATTCAAATAAAATTGCACCCATTTACGTAATACAAAACCCAAAATATTATATTTGTTTGATTGAGTAAAAAAATAAAATGCAGGAAAATAAATTATGATACAATAGACAATCATAATTTTAAACAATATGGGATAAGAAAAGTGCGGTATTAGGTCACACTATAAATTGTAGTTTTGGCTTCTCTTAAGAGTTACAAAAGGAAACTTTCCCTATAACTGCATAAAAAAATTGAAGGAACAATTTTTCTTCTTATCTCACAGGTAATCTTTTAATTTAAATTATATTTTATAGATCATCTTAACCATCTCCACCGAACACATAAAATCCTTCCAAATCAATTTAATCCATCTTTCTAAATAATAAATTACCCCACCATCATTAATCACTAACTCAGATTTCTTTATATAAATAAGAAAGGTTTTAAAGCCAGGGGTAGATGGTTTTAATCAATCACTTCAACTTCATGTGTGCATCAAACAACAGAGATCTATAACTTTTTACCCAATATTGTTCCTTCAACTTTCCCAAAATTTGACTCATACGATTATTAGGGACAAAATACTAAGTAAAACATTTCTAAATTTTTTTTATAATTCAATAGAATAAATTCTTTTACATTAATATATTTTTGAAAAATAATTCATAAAATAAATACTATATAAATATTAAAATTTAAATTAATTTTTCACGTTAAATGCGTAATTTTTAATCCAAATCAAGACCGCAAAAAGAAACACCCCAAATTGGTTAAATTTAGGTTATAGAATTGATCCTGCATAGGTAAGATTACATCCTAAATCTAATCCAATATTGTTCTTAATTCTTTAACTTTTGCATACCTCAGCATCTTACACAGAAATATAGGGTGCAGAGACACTGTATTTTTCTTTCATTAAAAAAATAATAATAAAAGAGTCAAACTTCGGAAAATTACAATGTTTCATACACAATCGTCTAGTAATTGAATTAGACCTCTTGTACTTAATGGGTATTTAAAGAAGTGTTTTTTTGAAAAAAATAATAATAATTTCGTAAAATTGTTTCGGATATAATTAATTTTGAGGTGAAGTGATTTACGTTTAGATGTTTTTATTTTAAAAATAAGTTTAATAAAAAAAATCAATTTAATATAAAACTACCTAAAATCATTTCAACTCATACTCAATTTTTAGCGGTGAGCAAATATGTAAATATTTACTTAAAAATTAAGTAACATTTCACCGTGGTTTTGATCTATAGTGACAAAAGACACGTGGAAATTAAGATGTTTCCGAAACTATGAAGATTCAAATATTTGTCGTACATAAACGAGTAGGAAAAAGCACATAGCTGAAGATAAAATGAAAGAAGAAATTAAGCCATGAATCCTTGATCACATCTTAAGAGTTACATCAACACAAAATAATTTAAAGCAGAGTAAAAGAACAGGAAAACACGAATCATAGAGAAAAACAAAACAACATATAGTGGGATGACTGATTATCCAGAGTAGATGTGGACACCAATGGCAAGTAGAAAGATGGTGATGAGTCCAAAGAAGATGATGGTGTGGACTAAGATGGATAGGCCACTAGTTTGCATGCTCCCAAAAGCCACCACTTTGCCCTTGGCTGGTAGCTGAAACAATAGCCCTGGACTTAACAGCACAAACAGCACCACTGATATCACCACTGGACCCCAATCTGCTGCCATCACAACAAATCTACCAACTACTTTTAGATAGGTTTCTTCAACTCACTTCTCAATGAACTCAATGCACCTATGTTCATTCGTAAGCTAGGCTTGTTAAATAGGAAACTGGAGAATGATTCTGATCTGGGTGTGAGGCAAATTTGATTCAGCAAATTGAAGCAAGGAAGCAAGGTATAATTGAAAACAAAACCAACTTCCTTGTAGGTTGATGCAATCTTAGAGCATAACTTGTAAGCGCATCTTGAATCTCGCGTTACTTTTCGTTAGGGACAAGTTTTCTTCACCTATTCTTTTTATACCATTACCATTCTTCACACTCTAATTCTATCGTCTTTTTTTTTCATCTCTTCGTTCTTTAAGGCACTTTTTTGCTTTTCAATCACCTGTGTCTGTCACATCTCTCCTGTTCCTTCAAATACAGTATCAAATTTGTTGTTTTTTCATCCGATTATGTTTTAGTACAACGTTATTTATTGTTATTTGGAGATTTTTTTTAATTGTTGAAAATGACGAAAAGATAATTAATTTGACTTCATTTATTTTCAAGCTTGCAACATCCATACACGGTAGGAATGGTTGTCATAGGGAAACTTTTTTATCTGTACATATATGATTTATATTCCATGGTATTTTAAGAGAAATAAATTATGAAATTTTGTATATTGAAATTTATATATACATATTCCATTACCTAAATTAACCACCCTTTTTTGGTTTTAACGTGTGAATTTAAATTTATCGTACGCGTGAAATAAAAAGTGATTTCATTTATTTTTTTACTAAAGAGTAACTGAAATGTAATGTAACCTCTTTGTTCTTTACCTTTTAAGTATTTATTTACTAAATTTAAGGATGGATTACATTTTCTTCGAATAGAAAATACCTATGATAGTTCATACCAACTACAGAAAAATAATTAGAGTAAATGATTTTTTAAGACAGAATTGAATGGGCTCGTTGAAATTGATAAGTATATAACATAATTAAGGTTATATACAAGTTACATAGAGCTTTATACAACCTAAAATAACTATACAGAGCATGATTCAGTCATAGGGAGTCATAGGGTCTCACATGATGAGGGAAAAATTTTAAAAATGTCCAATGAACAAATATTGTTGGTTTAAAGAAACTTTAGTGGTAACATATTAAATGAATAGTTCTTTGTTATTATAATGTAACTTCATGAACCTTTTAATCTTCTAATTTTCACTGTAAAAAAATATCTTTGAAAAGGGACTTAAATTATATATTACTTTTTTACTCTCTAATGATAAACAGAATTGCATGCAAATCTGTCAATATAAGAATAAAGATGTCAGTGAATTAGAGTCTTAGCATCAAGAGTTTGGGTCTAATCGGACTTGTTCGGATCTCTAAACAAACTTTTGACTTTAAGTTTAACTTAGAGGAATATCATTCTAGAGTTTGGAATATCAAGAAAATAAGACCTCTATTTTGTAAAAAAATAAATTATAAAGAATAGTGTAGAATTTATTTTAAGTCTTGAATTTTGGGCCAAGTAAAATAAAATTTCGGGCCTTATATTTTGAGCCAAGGTAGTGTAGGTGTTTCATTTTGGGCCTTATATTTAAACAATGTTTGTAAAACACAAACCCTAACCCTAAGAGAGAGAAAGTGGTACCTCATGGAGTTACTTAGGACTAGCTGGCACGTGCTTCTCATGCCTCCTTGCCATATGGCACATTCTTGTCATGCTTGTCATACTATCTATGGAGAGGATTATCTTCACTCCTAGCTTGTCATCTGTCATCACTTCATTGGAGAGTTTCTTAAAATATTGTCTTGCAAGTTAGGGTTAGGGTAAGTGAATAGTTAGGGCTCATAATTTTTCTTATAAGCAGGTGACTCTTGTAATTGAAAATTCAGTTTATGAATTAGTATTTAATTGCTGCTCAAATTTGGCCAATCTACTTGTTCTTGAGATCTTTTAAGAGTAATTTTCTTCAAAACTCTTCTTTTGCTTTCTTCTAAGTATATTGACCTAACCTCATGTTAATTTCACTCCAAACATCATCTCAATCACGTCCAAACACTGCAACATCAATCTAATACCGGTGCTCTTTTTCATGGAAATCAAAAATCAACATCAAAAGAAGAACACAAGCACTTGGTGCATGCATTTTTATATAGGAATTGCATCATTTGATATCTAGAACTATAGTCTTCAAGAAATAAGTGTTTCTTCCAATTTTCTTCTTCAAATCGTGTTGTATATATATTCTCTTTACATGTATTGACTGTGTTCACTGTTTAAGATATTTGAAATTGAATTTAATCACTTCAAACTTGGTGTTCTACAGTGAATCTTCCAAAATAACATAATATAGGCTAGATAAAATAGAAAATAAAAGTAAAAAAAAAAAGTAAGAGCATTGACCTTCAAAGTAAAAAAGGAGAATTTTTTTTTTTTCAGCATAAAAGAACTTATTTATCCCTTATAATTTTAATTGACATAACAGGTTACTTTCTATTTTGATTATTAGTTAAATCAACATAGTAAGCACTTTTAATTTCAGTTCAAATAATAATTAACATAATAACAGGTGGATTACAAGCATCATACTTACATTAACGAATGTTTTCTAGGATTACATGGGAAGTTCTTAACAATAAAAAATTGGTTATAGTAAGATAAATATTTATCAAGTTATAACTCATGCTAAGGTCAATATAGCTCTTCAAAGCATTATCTCAAAAGGTAAGATGTTTAACCTTGGAAGATGTACTGATAGCCGTTGGATTGAAACCTAGAGTGAAGAAGAGATTGTTTTGAATGGAAGAGATCTCAATTGACAACCTTCTAAAATGAACTTATCCTCATGAGACTCAAAGAAAGGGAGGATGAGTGGTTAAGGGGTGACGATGAACTAAAATCATACATAGTCAAATCAGTCTATATAAAACTACAAAACTAGAGATCATGGAAAGGGGAAGAATTCTATTAATCATTCTGGAAGACTATAACACTTTCAACTGCTCAACATTTTTCATGGAGGATCATATTGAACATGGTAGCTACCAGGGATAATTTATATCAGAAGGGAATCTCAACAAGGCACATCTTGTGTGTTATGTGTGGAAATGGAGTGGAATCGACCAACCACTTGTTTTTTAGCTGTAATATTACATTTCATATATGGTAAAAGTGCTACAAATGGGTGGAGGTTAGCACTGTCCTTCAAAATCAACCTCTGCATCACTTTCAGCACTTTAATCTTTGGACCTAACCCACAAAGGAAATAAGATATGGAAGATTACGTGGTGGAAGATTATGTGGAATGACAATAGTATGAACAATTTGGAATTAACGATGCAAACCTGACACAGGAGATCCTCACATCAACACAAATAAAAGTGTGAACATAGATAACTAATAAATACTCAAAATCTACCTTTACTTAAGCTACTTGAATCTAAAAATATGCATGAACTCGAAGGTATGATGAAATATACCATGTAGTCCAAATCTATGCAGATGCAGAACACACACAACCTCTGGATTGCCAGCTCAGGATGCATCAAGGCAATGACCAGAGTAGCTGCAAAATGTGGGCTAGGAATTATGTTCCATAAAGTTGATTTCAGAATGCAAATCTGAATTGCAGCATAGGCAGAGATGAGTGGTGGCTGGTGGGATCTGTCTGTCAGTAAAACTTTCAATATATTGAATATTCGTTTCAGCCTATCACTATTATAAATTATTACTTGTTAAAAAGTTTGAAAGAAAAAACAATAGAAAAATCGTACAAGAGTCGGATCATGCAAGACAATCATATCATTTTCAATCTAAAACTTTGAAACATGTAATTTTTAAATTTTTTTTAATATATTGTTTAACTTTTTTATTTCTACTAAATGTCTAGACTCACATCTAATTACCTAAAAACAACTACGTAAAGTTAATAATGGAATTCTCGATTGAAAGTTAAACTTGTCGATGTCACAAGCCTAAATGCAATAAACTTGACTCAGAACATAAGTGATCGGTGTCAAGGTCAGCAACTCCTATTACTGGTGGGGATATATAGCTTGTTCCAGTCGATGGTGAGGACGACCACTTTAGATTATCATCTTGTCATCACGATGTCTAAAACACTTCAGAATGTAAGCGGGAACATCTTCAATAGGAGACGGTTTTCTTGCAACTTTTGAACAATGCTTGTGGAAGTTCTACAAAATGTGATGTTGTATCTGCCTTTTAGTTTATATTTGGACGTATTTCAGTTCACAGTAAAGCTCTATTTTGTATGCCAAGTGCAAAATGTAACTAAATCAGGTATGAGTGGGGATCATATGTGTAACCAAAGTAGAGAAGGTATCTTTTTAATAAGAAATAACTGTCTAATTTCTTTAGGTTATATATATATATATTGTCTAGGTACATTTAAGGTCTTTAATAATGATGTGAGTTTTTATTATGAATAATATGTACTAATATTACTGTTAAAAAAAAACACACACACATATATATATATATATATATATATATATATATATATATATATATATATATATATATATATATATATAAAAGGTGAAAATAAGGTTTATATGAAACTTTCATTAATAAAAATATTTAAAAGGATGTCCTGTATATTTATGACGAACATTTTCCATAAATTAAAATTACCATATCCAATTATACTTTATTGGCTTTGGGGACCTGGAACAGGAACATCACGAAAAAGTACGCTAATTAGATCAGCGGTTTTCAATTGTTAGCAATTTTCAAAAATTGGCTTGGGATAAAGGAATTTAAACTTTAATTTGTGAATCAGATTCGCTCACTGAAATTTAATTTACAACAAAAGAGAGTTCCTTGGATCCTCACGCTTCCATGTTCAAATTTTTTCCGCAGTAGCACGGAAAGGGAAAAACTTTCCCCAACTGGACCCGTCTGAATCTTAATTCTGGAAGAAGAACGTTTTGGTGTAGGTAGTGAGACTTTGGTCCGTAGGGAGGTGACTAAAACTCTTCTTGAATTTTTAGCTCCTCGGACAGAATTTTGAGGGTGAATACAGTAACAAATATAAAATGAAAAAAAAAAACGGGAAATCATTATGTAGAAAATTTATTGTTATTATAATTGGTGAATTGAAATTTGGAAAGGATAATAAAAATAAAAAGAGAATGAAATGAAAAATATTCTAGGTAATTTTAAGTAATTAATATTGGAGAAATAAATTATAATTTACCTTTGTTCTGTATTTTTATCATAAATTTGAATTGGGAAAATATATTATAATAAATTTAGTTCTTTATTTTTGTACTGAAATTTGAAAACGTGGCAACTGCAACCTTGATACGAATTTTGAAAAAATTATATATATATATATATATATATATATATAGTCACATCTTGTAACACGACTTAAGTTGGATGAAATTTTATTTTAATCGTATATAATTCACTGGTAGATGTAAAAAATCTTGAAAATAAAATATGTTATACCGAAATTATGTCAGCTCATACAATTTATTAACATGATATGACTTTTGAAAGAAAAATTTAATATATATATATAAAAGTTGAATGTGACACGATTTCATCACATTTAAAAAATTTGCAAACATGAAATTATATATGATATGAGATACAACTTCTTTATTTCAAAGTTCTCTCTTACTTAACGATTTATCATTTACATAATAATTTTTTTTACCCATTTCTATGTGTAAGAAAATTACCCTAATATGGTAAACAAATCAATTTTTTTCCCTTTCCGTAATTGTTGTAAAAAAATCTCCATATTCAATGTGATTATTTAAGCATTCTCAACTAGGCACTGTGCTCTCACTTATCATCATACTTTTCGTGAGGCTAACTTTTGTTGCAGATAATTTGGCCAACAACGGTTCGTCGGAGTCTAATACCTGCATGCAGTATGCTTCTTGCCTAAATTTTACTTCCTTATATAGGAACTGTTTTTGTTAGAAAGCATTAGTTTGCTGCTCTTTTTCTTCATTTATTTGGTTTCTATTTATTTTCCAATCATAAAAACAATTTTCTGTCACAGGAAACGCGTACAAATTTTAACAAGTTTGATCCACAAAATTGAATAAAATCAAATACTAGCATTCATCAAGAAGAAAAATGAATACAGGCACAACAACCGATCAAATTAGGTATCAAGAACGAAAAAAAAAGTGAAAAATAGAGCCACATGAAATAAAGAACAGAAACATGACTGAACTGAACAATCTGAATACCCCATCAAAAATGGTACAGTGATTAAGGTGCAGAATGAACTAGCCGAGGTACAAGTGGATCTTAACAGCGAGCAAAAAGACACATATGAAGCCAAAGTAGAGGAGGGAGTGAATGAGTACGGAAGCACCACTTGTCTGAAAGTTGCCAAACTCGACGCACCTTCCCCTCCCAGGCACCTGAAACAGCAACCCTGGAGTTAACAGCACGAAGAGCACAAACGACACAAACACTGGACCCCAATCCGCCATCTTTTCCAACAACTACTGTTTGCAAAGGTTTGAGTGGAACACAGAATGGTGAATAACGTTATGGGACGGTATGTATATAAATGCAACGTTGTGAGATGGGACAAAGATACGTTAGTGTGGATTGAGTGCCACCTTGCATGTGATGTATATATGCTTTGATATTGGAGATGGATTAAGAATAACTTGCTTCACATGCATGCTAATTACCATTGGTGATTCAACTTCCACCCATTATGTGCTTCAGAAGCAAGGAATTAGAGCCTCTAATGGATTCACTTTAAACAACCATTTTTTTCTAAGATTATACCTCAAATTGTTATAATAAACCATCTATTTTCACAATATTTAGTAACTCTATTTTGATCATAATTTTAGAAAACGCGTTTTAGTAATTATCATTTGCTCACACCATAGTTTTTAAATGGTTATATTTACATTTATATGTCATAGTAATTATCATTATTTAAATGATTATGTTTACATTTATATGTCATAGTTACATTTGTTCACACTCTCTAAAATTAAATCATAAAAAATATTTTAAAATAAATTAAAATGTAATTTATTATTTTAAAACTACAGATTATTTAAAAAATTTAAATGTGATCTATTTTTTTATATCACAAATTAATATTTTTAAAAATATGATTAATACATTTAGTCACCAATTTAATTTTAATATTCTTTATTGTAATAGAGCACTTGAGGATTATAACTTGAGAGAGAGTTCCATGACCTTTGAAACTCCTCGCATGTGCTTACACTCCTTGTCTTCACTTGTAATCTTGCATCTCTCTAATTTTTATGAAATAACATATACATTTCCTAATTTCAAGGGATTAGCTTAGTTAAACATGGTTAAATTTTGATTAACAAATTAACTTTTTTTCTTTTCAAACTCCTCCTTGGCTGAGATTGAAGCCTATAAAATGAGTGTCATTCTTTGTACATTACACAAGTTGAATGTACATTACACAAGTTGAATGAATTAGAAAGTGTTTTTGAATGTGTTTTGAGAGAATTTGCGAGTATATCTCTTCTCTTGTTCTTGAATTCTTATCTTAAGAAGTTTTTTTAAGTGATGGTTCTTCTTGCACTTATTTGTAAAGTTCTTCTCTCAAAGTGGTGTGTTCTTCCCTTTTCCCGCCTTCAATCCATTTTAGTTTTTATTTCTTATTGTATCCCTGTTTCTTTTCACTTTTTATATTCTTGTTTCTTTTCACTTACTCTACACTTGGCCAAATGAAACTCACTTCCATGGCTTTTATGGTTTGCACAAGTTTTTATCCTTTCAGAGAGAATTTGGTAACATATTCCATTAAGTTGATTAGGATTCTCCCAACCTCTAAAAGTTAATGAGTCTTACGCCTATAATATCTATCTTGCTACACTCTTTTACACTTTGCTATCTGACAATAAATGCAACAACACCTATGAAACATTTACATGTCCTATCAAATTTCCCACCACTTTCACTACATCTATATAGAAATGTCATTTAAATTATGTCACTTTCTATAGATTTTGCTCACCTACTTTCTTTAGTTCAAATGTTGGAGCCTAACCACATATTGTTACCAGTTCAGTTATTCTCTTACATATACTCTTGTTTATAACACTAAGTGACCACTTTCAAAAACGGATGTATATATCTTTATTTATAGTGTCCCTTAAGACATCTTCATCACCATGCACTTGCATCCTATGTCATCTATTATAGAGAATTAATTAATTACTTGACACATAGAACAAGATCAATCATATAATAAATGGGATTATTCTAATCCATCTTGCCAACATGATTTCTCAATGAATTGATTTTTACTAATAACATTTGAAATCAGTCCTTTCACCCTACCGCTATCTCCATATTGGCTACCAATCCTATAATATTAAACATTTCAAACATAGAATACGGTAAAAAAAAACTAATTAGAGTCTATAAATTTATCTTTGTACACTTTATTTACAAAATCCAAGACCAAGCTAAATTACAAATATTGTTCAAATTTACATAGATTCATGAATTTGTAGGTAAGATTTAGTAAAAAGTTTCAAGTCATTTCATAATATCAAACAATTCTTAATAAATAGTGTGTATGGTAGTATATTTTTGACATGATATCAAATAAGATCGTGAATAATATAAACATAAATGAAAATAGACAATAGACAGAACAAATAAAAACAACAAAATGGATCATAGTTACATTATTTCACAATTTATGTTTAATAAAGAGAAGGAGAAGGAGCAAAAATTAGGGAGAGTAGGTTTTGACTTTTCTGCTTACTCTAGAGATGAGATTATTATATTTATTGAATCACTATCTAACGACTGTTCTTTTAGCTAATTTTTTTATGATCTTCTGAAGTTAAAATGTTGTCTTACTCTTCCTTTACATGTTGAAATGATAATCCCATATTTGTAATTTTGTCATTTCATTCTTATTGACATTTGATATTAGAGAAATTAGTTCTCTTGTATCACTTGGTATATTTGACAATTAATTTTGATTTAAATATAATTAACCCATGACATGATTTTGATTAAATTAGAATCAACATTTCATTTTTGTTAACTTTGTTAAAAATTCTAACGAAAGGTGTAACAATTTCAATTATATTTTTTTCATTGTTTTATATTATTTTATGGATTAATTTATGTGTTAACTTAACACGAACGAAACAAAAATAATATTTATCATACAAAAAGTTTTTCAGAATTTGAAATAGATAAGAATATTTAAACTATGTTTCACTTGTATAATTTTATATTATAATTAAAAATAACTTTTTATTTTATATTTTTTTACTTCATTATCATTATAAATTATAAATATCTATTTTATAGGTGACATAAGTTCATTATTATTACATTAAATGACAATAATAAATAAATTAATTAATAATATACTTTGAAATATAGACGAGTCAATATGAGTATATAAACTCAAATGCCTCCCACGGTCAACTTCAAATAATTAACTCTTCACCAACCAAGACTATACATTCTAGTATTATAGTATTGAACTTCAGGGCAGGTTCACACAGAAATTTGTCTTTTGTGTTTAATAATGACCAGGTCTTGCTTTATGATCACATCATTGCTCTCTCCATGTTGCCCAGAAGACATTAAACTCACTCATTCACACTACATTTTATATTTTCCATTTTGTTTTCATAGTACTACCATTAACTTCACCTAAATACATGCACATGCATACATGTGGAAAGATCATAAAATTTTTGAATTTCATATAAGTAAAAGTTAATATATCTTTATATAATTACTGTTAATATATTTTATACTAAAAATTTTATTTCTAACTAAAAAAATCATTTTTAACTAAAAAATTTATTTATTTTATTCTGTACAATACATAACTATATAATTTTTTATTCATTCAATTCAAATTCCAAAGTAAGTACATAACTTTTTTATTTAAAAATAATCATCATATTTATTTTGAAATTATTTTCTTAAGATGTTATTGTATAATTCTTGAAGTTTGAATATTATTAACTAATTTTTTACAGTGATATAACACTAATATAATTACTTTGTCATTGTTATCATTATTTAATCATACAACAATTACTATTTAACCATTAATGAATTTATAAATTATTATTATATTATATGGATAAAGCACTCATGACTTATTAGTATATTTAGAGATATTAAACTGATTATTAAATGAATTTTTAGATTATGATGTTTTATTTAGAAGAAAAGTGATAGTTTTAGAAGGAGATTTTTATCATTTACCCTAAATTGTTTAAAAAGGTATAGGGATATAAATAACTTTTACATACATCATTAAATCAATATTAATTCATTTGTAGCAACATAACATGTTATCATTATCAAAACAAAACATGTCATAAATACATTATATTAAATGATTCTTAAATAGCCTTTTAAAACTCAAGAAAATATAGATCACATATTTAAAAAATTGATAAATTATTTGAAAACGTTTTAGGCAAGGTTCAAGAAGAGGGGGTGAATTGAACTTTGAAAGATTTTAACCAATTTAGACCTTTGAAAACAGTTTTCGCAATCTGAAAAACTTTAATGAATCTTGGTGCTAAAGATATAGGGTGCAGTAAAGAAATAAATTGATTCAAGGCACGAATGAATCAATTTGTTATACTGACAGATATAAACACACAACAGATTCTCAATCACACTGAATTGCAATTTCACAGCAACACATTAATCAGGTCAGGTTCACACTGTTTTAATTCCAGTATAGACTCAAAACAGAAACACACAAAAATCAAACCTGAATGAGAGCAGAGAAGAACAATATTACAAAATACTAATTTAAAACTCCTAACAAAGCACTACACTGGTTTCAATCAATATTAGTAAATCTTATAAATTTCCCTAACACCAGTAATTAATACAGACGTGAAACTAATTTAAAATGCAGATTCAATTCTTCAGTTTCACCAAGAACACACAACAATGATATCAATTCTGCAGTACTCCAGTAATTCAGCCAAAGTCAATTATCAGTTAATTTCAATGTCAGCACAGGATCAAATCCACAATTCTTGCAGTAAAAATATTAAGAATCACACTGCAGTAATGAACTACTCTTAAGTATGCAGCAACTCAGATTCTTAACATTGCAGAACAATTTTCAGATCAGATTTGTTTAGAATTAAAACTGATGTGATATTGCAGATTATTAAATTTTCCAACAATGCAATCAATTTCCAGTTAATGCTGTATGTAATACAATGTTTGAAAAGAAACAGTCTGTTAATCAAGATTTCAAGAACAACTACAGTAGAATGATCAGAATCAACACACAATTCAAGTTACATTGCACACATCAATATACAACAAAAGACTTAAACCAGTTTTATCAAGATTACCTAAAATTAATTCAATGTGCAGTGCAAGAACAAATCAAGATGATAAGAAAAAGGGTTCAAGAAGAAGAGACACAATCAATTTTATACTGGTTCACCACACAGGGCTACGTCCAGTCTTCTCTGCACAACTTGCAGAGAAAGTTCCACTAACTCAATTAATTGTTCACATACAAT
>Ga0209489_103810_pt1 | contig 28789 bp, 13 predicted proteins | sample SiratrowhiteBW_FD_187527 | JGI IMG/M metagenome (GOLD analysis project Ga0209489, IMG submission 187527) | Root nodule microbial communities of legume samples collected from California, USA - Siratro white BW (SPAdes) (version 2) | ecosystem: Host-associated > Plants > Roots > Nodule | place...
TTTTTTTTTTTTTTGTTTTAAAGAAGTGTGACTTTTCTAATTTAAACATTTTGTAAAAAAAATAAAAATGATATTAAACGTAAAAGCTTATCTTAGGTTTACTTTAGGAAGGTAGATTCGAATTTGGCTTTCCCTACTCATTGGTGTGTCTATCAATTTTTTGAAGAAAGAAACATAAGCTGACTTAACTTATCACCAAATGACCCCACCATGTTAAAGTTAAAAAAAAACTTGTCACACCCACGTTAGAATTTTAGAATTTTTGGTTCGGTTGTGATCAACCTCTTTTTTAGGGCAAAGTCTACACTTAAAGAAGGGTCATAGTTAAAGTTTATTATAGTTAAAATATTTAATCTTATCACTAGGAGTGAGATGAAAAGGAGGAAAAAATACATATTGTTTAAATACATATTGTTTAAATTAATAAAGTAACAATTGAATTATTAATAAAAAAACCTAAAATTGTGGTTAGAATTAATCCACCGCTTCATCACTTAGATATCGGTTATATTGGCGGTATTGCCGCCATATAATGGCGGTGCCGTTAAAATTTGAGGGTAGAGATTATCGGTTTATCTTATATTATATAGACATAAATATAAACATTATTATATTGATATTTATAAATTAAATTTAAATTTTTATTATAATAAAATAATCTAATTCATAAAACTTATAATATTTTTTATAATACATTTTAAAAAGATAATTAATTAAATATATAAAAATATTTATATAATTCAATATATTAATAAAATTATTATAGAAAGGTGATGAGTTGGGTCCGCAACTTATATTCTAGTAAAGCAGATCAAAATTTTTTAATTCATATTTACCTATAAGGATTAATTCGCCTCACATTGTTTTTAATATAATTAACATACCAATTACAGTTAGGTCAAAACTGTGTGATCTTACGGTTTTTTCATTCTTATTGAATATTTTGTTGTATAACATTCTAATTTAAAGATAAAAATAAAATAGAAAACTACAATATTAAAAAAGTGTAAAGCATAATTAGAATTAAGGAACAACATCAATAATCAAATTTCTAATAAAAAAAAGTTCAACATACCTAATATATTATAGAAAAACATAACAAATTAAAAATATAATAATTTATTATAAAATATTAAATAAATTTTATTAATCATATATACATATGCACATGTACACATATGAATATTATATTCACCACGTTCATTAAGACAAATATATTATTTAAGATTAAATTTACTCACTATAAGGTAATCTATGCTAAATTATGGTAACTTCATATACTTAGTACAACAAGTAACAATGTATGAATTTTTATTGATTTCTCACCTTTTATATCCTTATCCATACATGCATGTGGTTTGAAAATTAGTGGAACATAAATATCTTTTTACTTAATGGTTTAATTGCTCATTATATACCTCAGAGAGGTATTTTTACTTAATAGTTTAATTGCTCATTATATACCTCACATAGGTATATTACCACTTGGCTAATAATATTCCCGTGAAAATTCAACACAGCACATTGCATCACATATAAATCCATCCATGAATGAAGTATTTTAATATTTTAAAATTTCATCAAATAGTGTGGTTTCCTTACATGAGCAACATTCCTTAGGAGAAAAAAAAAATTATCTAGTAACTTTCTTGTTCAGATGTTAAATTATTGTTTGAGTAATGCAAATCGTTACTTAAGTGTTCATAATATAACATTTGAGCACAATATAATTTTTTAGCAAAACTGGTATAAAGGTGAAATAAATAACATAAACTCTTTCTAGCTTAAATATTTCAAGTTATCACTTAAGCAAATAAACTCTTACATAAATTTTCTTTCTCTTCATCCTCTATCTTCTATTATTCTGATTTTATCTGTTTTAATTTTTTTTTAATACTTAAACTTCAATTCAAGTAAAGAAAGTTAATTTAAATATTTAATAAGAATTAGTTTTATTTAAATTAACTTATTTTAATTATGTGTTTGTTTTATTTTTAAATGAATGGTTACAAAGATTCAAAATCATGTCATAATTAATATTTCCCAAAATGTATGGTTTAATTATAATACATCTATCTTATATAGAATTTTCCAAATAATTTTAAAAGTAACAAAAAAATAATAAAAATGTTACTGAATGTAGATATTCGATTTTTGATTTATCATATTGAGAAATTAATCTGTTTTACTATATCTAATTCAGTTTTTTTGACGCTAGTATTTATATGAGTATATGTAATTGTATGATACCTTAGTTGGAAGAGAAAACTTTCCACATTTTATTATATCTCCATATATTCATTTTTACTTCTAGATTTTGTGTTATTGACCTGGACATACAATGGTTTGACAAATTAAAAGAAAAAAAAAAAGAGAGTTTATGTTTCAGAGTAAAATAAGAAAGATATTTGGATAAGAATCAAAGAACCTTATAAAAAAAGGAAAAACATTACTATAAATACTTTCTTGTACGTAAAATCCAAACAAATCTGAAATCATGGAATAGGTCAACCTATCCAATATTAAATTTGACGATCAACATATAATTATGCATTAAAAAATTAGGACAGGATGAATTGAAAGTTTACATGATTTATTTGTTGTTTAACCTAAATGATTTAATTGAAAGTAATTTTTCACCAAAGTATTATACATATTTATCCTCAAGATTAATTTTCATTGTAAAGACATTTTCAGTCTATAAAACTAATATTTAATATATCACACATGAATTATATTTTTTAAATTATAATAATATAGACATTTTATATTAATTATTTTGAATATTTTACATACATATTATCAATATAAAAATGAATTAAGAAGTCTCAGTATAAGTTAATAACTAATGTATAAAATGGATTTGTTGATTGTATAAAAGATGGATGTAAAATATGTTATTTTTGTTAATAATTTTTTAAATATTTAGAGTCTCTTTCCTTTTATATATGTAATAGAAGTTAAAATGGGTTAAAAGATATCTATAAAATTTAATTAAATATTTGCTATATATAATTAAAACAAAGTAAAAATTATAGACTAAAATTAATTTTTTTTATTTTTTGGTGTTAGTTTTATACATGTATCCTGTTTGTTATGCTTCTTTCTTTATTTCTGTGTAAACAAATCTCAGCACTTTGTAAAGTAAAAAGTAGAAACAACAACATACTAAATAGTTCTCTGGATCATGTCAATATTTTTACAACTCTACTCATAAAGGCATTTGTCTAACATTTGATCATTGAATCATCATTAACATGTAACTCATTTGTTCCTAACAAAATAACATCAATTTTTTTTTAAAAAAAAAATATAATACTAAAAATAAAAAATAACACCTTTTATAATTTTCTAAAGTTGAAAATACGTAGTAAAAATCAAACATATTGAAAATATCCCAGACTATTTTTTAATAAAAAATTATATATATATATATATATATACTTTTTTTTTAATTTTCAGTTTTTACAAAATTTTATAATTTTTGAATTCTTTGTGATTTTTCTGAATTTTGAGCAACTATGTACTAACACACCTTACATCATCAATTCACCAGTTATAACAATAATATGTTTTTGAAAACAATGCTTTCTAAGATGCTTTCAGGATAATGGTTAAAACAGTAATTATATAACAATATTTTGTAACATTCCTAAGAAGAAGAAACTTGTCTTTTTCACAGTGGAGTAACTAATATTATGTTTCCATAACTAACTGATGGGAGACAAAAATTACAGCACACTCTGTCTTGTTCTTATTGTTCCTCTAAAAAATCATTAAATTTCTCACTTAATGTAACCTAATAAATATCTAATGAAGCAGTTCAACTCAATCCATCACTGTTATTCCTGCAAATTGAAAATTATGGCAGTGGAAAAATGTGCCAAAGTGGTACTGTGATTTGTGACCACATCAAATCCTGTGAGGTTGTGGCTCAGACCAATCAACCCCAGAAGTATTCTCTCTCTTCTTTTTATTTTCTCCAACATTTTACTATCATTACTAGACATACATTCTATGGGAACAGATAAGCATTGATGAGAGTAACTGTTGGAAGCATAAATAGCAGAAAATGCAAAACTAGACACTCTCTTGAGTTCTGTCTTGGTTGGTAGTTGTCCAAAAAATCTCTTGCCCTTTGGCCATAATCAAAAGCCAAGACACTGTTCATCAAGCTACACAATCATCAAGCCAACCTTGCTTGGTTCAGCTGCAAAATTTCAGTTATTCTTATCTCCATACATTGGATTGAAGTACTTCTTCTCTTCTCTCTCTCTGTATCTTTGTCCCTCTCCACTTTCCACGTTGTTTGTTTTTTATTTTTTTTTCATCTTCATGTCTATCCTCTTTTCCTATGAGGCTCAAGGTGTCGTATATATAACATACTGCTTTGTGCAGCTTTTGTGGAACTTGAATTTTGAAAACTTGATCTGCTTTTGCTTTGTTATTTCATTATCAGCACCCCTTTGGGTAATATACTGGTTACCTCAACTGTCCTTTTGTTCATCTTTCCAGAATTATTTTAAAGTTTCTTTTTTTTTTTTTTTTTTTTTTTTTTTTTTTTTTTCTTTTTTAATTTTTTTTTTTTTTTTTTTGTTACTTCTGTCTTTTCATTCCTTTTTAAAATCTTACCATTTTTTTGGAAAGTAAAATTCTGGGGTTTTTTTTTTAATTGAGGACACGGGAATTAAAGAACTGATTGAATTTTCCATTTTTGTTGCTGGGTCTCTGAGATTTGAAGTTTTATGGAGGGTGGATCCTAAATTCATGAATGCCCCCTTTTCTTCTGCAAAAAGTTTTGTTGCTGAATAAATTAAGCCTTTCTGACTAAGGTTTTTGAGTCTGTAGTGCTGGATACTTGATCCTTGTATATTGTTTTAGCTTAGGATCTTCAATTTTACCTTTTGATCATTGGTGATTTTCTCACAAATCTAGTCTCTGAAGTTAGAGATTTCAAAGAGGTGTCCGTGTTAACTTTCATGTTTGTTTCATATTCAAGCTGAATCCTGATTGTAGGTTTCTCTTTTACTTGAAGACAGACTTTGAGGTTATCTTTCATACCAACAATTTTTCTCTTCTCTGCAACTTAAATCCATGGACTTTAAATTTCTCTGAGGTCTCTCTAGTTTACTTCATTACTGGATAAAAATGGGATCTCTGGGGTTACATCATCTATGATTGATGATTCCTGTTAGAATATATATGCTTGGTTAATTTTTAAGATGTATGCTGAACATGAATTCAGAACTGTTTCCTAGTTTTTATCTTCAACATTGAAGCTATTGCTTTGTTGTAAGATTTGTTTTTTATGCACTGTCATTTTACATTTACACTTTACACTGTTAATCAATCAAAACATCATCATAGTCTGTAATTGGATTCCAATGCAAAAAGTCTTTTACAATGTACACACTATTTACTGTTGTTTTAATCCATAAAAAATAGCAGCATTTCCCAAACAATAAGGTTTGGATCAAGTTCTTTTTTGTTCTATGGCTTAACTTGTGGATAAAATTTTGTTAGGAACTAAATTTTGATATGCATTTCAGGTAGACTCTTCCCAAGTGTGCACAAGTTCATTTGTAAAGAATGAGTCAGCCTAAGATCAAGCGCCGAGTTGGTAAATACGAGGTGGGGAGGACAATCGGTGAAGGTACATTTGCAAAGGTGAAATTTGCAAGGAACTCTGAGACAGGAGAAGCTGTGGCTCTTAAAATTCTTGACAAGGAGAAGGTGCTCAAGCACAAGATGGCTGAGCAGGTTCAATACCTCAAGAACTTGACATGAGATCTTACTCTGTCCTTAATCTTATTAATTCATTTATTACTATCCCAATCTTATTACTTCATTTAATTAGGAAACAAACAGTTTAATGACATAATGCTTCCTCTCATTTTCCAAAACCTTTCAATATGTTGAGAAAGTATAGTTTTTGGTGAAGTATTTTTAGGTTGCAGGTTGTAGAATTCAGATGTTTCTTATCATATACTAGTATTTTCTATTGGTAGATGCTTTATAGACTCTGACAAAATCAAGTCAAGATTCTTAGATGTTTTTAATGTATTTTTGCAGATCAGGAGAGAGGTGGCTACAATGAAGTTAATCAAGCATCCCAATGTTGTTCGATTGTATGAGGTCTCTCTCTCTCTCTCTGGACCACACGTGCAATGATTTGCCATTCCCTTTTTTAAATAACCTTTTCTCTTTATTTTATTCTTGCTTGAAGTTTTGCTGTTTTTATAAGCAGTGTATGGTAGAGGTTGAGTATAGAACGTTCTTGTTTGTTTGACTAAGAATTCTGCCTATGCCTACCAGAAATTGTTTATAAGATCTAGGTATATAGTTAGTCATTGGATGATTTGAAAGATTATTTAGAAAAAAGAAAAAAAAAAAAAAAACTTTGTTCACCTAGTTGTGTTATGTTTGGATAAAGAGAAAAGAAAATATAGATAAATTTTTTTTCTCTAGTTGAAGAGAAAGTGCAGAGTAATTGGAGAAAAAGTTGATTTCTAGAAATAAATATTCAAACTTTTTACTTCTATCTCTTCTCCAATTCAAATTTTAAACTTTTATCTTCGCTCTCATTTTCTTCCCACCCTCCCAAAAGTAGGGAAAGTTATAAATCTGTTGAATGCTTGAATCATCATTATGAAAAGAACTTTCCAATCCTCTGTTGCCACTGGGCTTCATACATTCTTCCATCATGAATTGTTCACTTGAAGAATTTTGTTATACATGCAAAAGAAAAAAGTTATGAGTTAGAATAAGTACGTGTGAAATACATTTCTCTCTCAATGTTATTTCATCTCTTTAACTCACCATTCTCAGTCTGTCTGATAATTAATTTGCTGATGGTGCTGTTTTGTGTGTTCATCATCTGACAGAAATGGTTTTCTTAGGGCGTAGTATACATGAAATTAGAAATCAAATTACAATTACTTTGTTGCATAACTCTGTTTCTAAGTTAACCATTTTGTTGGCAGGTCATGGGAAGCAAGACCAAAATATATATTGTTTTGGAGTTTGTGACTGGTGGGGAGCTCTTTGACAAAATTGTAAGTATATAATCTTGTTGGCTTCCTTTCATTTTCAATTTCTTCTACAATTTTGGAGAAAAAAAGGAACAAATAGAGACTCAACATGTATTTAGCTTATGAAACTAGATTAGTATTGGATCATGAGAATATGATCCTTGTCCATTCATTCAACACATTATCATCATTCATTGTGTTGTTGTGCATAGGATTGTCTTAGAATTAGATCATAGTACATTGCATGCTCTCCATCTTTATTACACGGAAAAGTTGTTGCATATGTTCCAATGGACTTTTTGTTGTGAAGGTAAACCATGGACGGATGAGTGAAAATGAAGCACGTAGATATTTCCAACAGCTTATAAACGCTGTTGATTATTGCCACAGCAGGGGTGTCTACCACAGAGACCTGAAGGTAAGGCTCCTTTACCTCACACAAACACATGTGCAGGTGTCACAAAATTATTTGAGTTTGATTTTATAAGTTATAACCTCTTACAATTAATACCTATTCACATGCTTTCTGCAGCCAGAGAATTTGCTCTTAGATACTTGTGGCAACCTTAAAGTTTCCGACTTTGGATTGAGTGCCCTCTCACAGCAAGTTAGGGTAATCATGAATTTCTCTTCCCCCTTGTCAATTGTTATATATTTGAACTTATTCTACAATGTTAATGAAAAGTTGACAATTTTTTCTTGCATTTGAAGAGTTTTTATTTATTTAATCTTTATAGGATGATGGGCTTCTCCATACTACATGTGGGACACCAAATTATGTGGCTCCAGAGGTACAGACAAATGTCATGCTACTTAACTGTGAGTTCTATACAAAATTCATACATTTTTTATTCACTCTTCTAATTCTATAATCTTGTTATATATGTAGGTCCTTAATGATAGAGGCTATGATGGGGCAACTGCAGACTTGTGGTCATGTGGGGTGATTCTCTTTGTGTTGGTTGCTGGTTACTTACCTTTTGATGACCCTAATCTTATGAACCTGTACAAGAAAGTGAGCACCATTAAAACTTTATTGCACAATTTTAGTCTTCCCTTTGTTTTCTCTCTATTACTTTTTATTTCTTGATCCACAGATCTCAGCTGCTGAATTTACTTGCCCCCCATGGCTTTCTTTCACTGCCAGGAAATTGATTACACGAATCTTGGATCCTGATCCCACAACTGTAAGGAGCAACATTTGATTATGTGCTTACTTATTGTCATGTAAAATTGCATGTTTGTTCTGAATGTAAAAAAGGATACTTTTACTTATAACCAACTTGTAACTTTCTACTCATCCTTGGTGGCTTCCAATAATCTATAAGGACCAAACTTTTGACCCTCTATGAGTTTGATTTCATAATTAACAAATCAGGATAATGGTTCTTCTAGAATCACCTTTAGCTAGTTCCCTGCATGCACCACAATAAAATTGATAGAGAAAAGATAACTGATCCTCAATATATAGTATTATGGTTATTTTTTCTGTAATAGTTAAATTTTGCTCTTGATTTCTGATTCACCCTGAATTATGGCAGCGTATCACTATACCTGAGATTTTGGATGATGAATGGTTTAAGAAAGATTATAAGCCTCCAGTTTTTGAGGAGAATGGGGAAACCAACCTCGATGATGTTGAGGCTGTCTTCAAAGATTCTGAAGTAAGTTGAAGATTAATAGATATGATTTTGGTATTGATTTTCTATTAGTTCTGGAATCTTCTCTCATAAAGGATTTTGCTTGCATATTCAGGAGCACCATGTGACAGAGAAGAAAGAAGAGCAGCCAACGGCCATGAATGCGTTTGAGCTAATTTCCATGTCCAAAGGGCTGAACCTTGAAAACTTGTTTGACACAGAGCAGGTTCACAGCTTCACATGATAAGATGCTTTTTAAATTGTTTCATTGCTATTATGCACATGTAAAATTCAAATACCTTACTAAATTTACCATGTTTTCTTTGTTCTTATGTCATTGACCTCAGGGGTTCAAAAGGGAAACAAGATTCACATCAAAATCTCCTGCAGATGAGATAATCAACAAGATTGAGGAAGCTGCAAAACCTCTTGGCTTTGATGTGCAGAAGAAAAATTACAAGGCAAGCCCTATTTGTCCAACTTATAATGAGCTTCTCTACTATTCATTTAGCTTTATATGAAATGGTAGTTTGTGAAATTAATAAACCATCACCTGCAGATGAGGCTTGCAAATGTGAAAGCTGGAAGGAAGGGAAACCTTAATGTTGCCACTGAGGTACATGATTGTTATTTGGTGATATGGAACACTATTTGTCACATTATTGTACCAAAACTTAAAAAAGTGTTCTTTATGAACAGATATTTCAAGTGGCACCTTCTCTTCACATGGTTGAGGTACGGAAGGCAAAAGGAGATACATTGGAGTTCCATAAGGTGTCCCTCTGTCCCCTTCTTTGCTTAATTGCTTTACATGTAGATCTTCTGTTATTGCTGGAAAGAGAATCTAATTGAAATTGTTTGGTTGATCTTGGGCAGTTCTATAAAAAGCTTTCAACAAGCCTGGATGATGTTGTTTGGAAAACAGAAGATGATATGCAAATGAGAGAAACAAATTGATATTGATATTATTATTATTACTATCATCACAATGTTATCAAGTGTAATTTTCTTCATTTCTGAAGTTATACTATTTTCCAATCTCTTCATTCTTATTTCCTCTAAGTTCCTTCCTGTAGGTTTGTTTGGAGATTCTATAGTACTCATAATATATTTTGTACCATGCTATTATTTTTGGAAAGCATGCAGAGTTTATGTAAGAATTTTAGTAGTCAACACTTTCGGTTATGTTCATGAAACAAAAATTGGAAGAAAATTTGTATATTGTATATACGTATCTACTTATCTATCTTTTCTTTTGCTGCCACTTTCTTTTCATCTCTGTCCAGCAACATGGTAAGCTCATTGCAGCAACTGGAAACTTAACAAAAGATTGAAAGGAAGAAAGAAGGTAAAAGAAAATAAAAAATATTTTGACAAAATATAATAGAGTAGATTGGATTGAAATCGATGTGTAACTCGTGTTTGAATATTTTATAATGGAATAGATCATATAATCTTTACTTTAAAAAAGTTGTTTATTTTTATTTATTGAAAAAATGGATGAAACATGTGAAAAAAAAATATTTACTTTAAAAAGAATTACTTATTATGCATCTTAACCATAATATAAAATAGAAACAACAATCTTGTATTGTAAAGCTTAGGTTAGAGATTAAATCGAATTTGTTTCCCTCTCAGAAATGTTGGTGATTTGTTTTATTTATGATTGTTTTAGAGCAACAAATATGAAATTGTAGAAAAAAAATATCAATGAGGATTCTCGTTGAAGAATTACACTCTATTAAGAAAATTATAAATAAAATTTGGAAAATAAAGAAAACGAAAGTCACTAAAAAAAGGAGAGATAAATAGCTTAAGAAGAGAGATGACTAATAAATTTTACTGCAACATTTGTATTTTTTTTAAGCACCGTATGAACCGTTTTCTATTTAATTAATACAAAATATTTTATCCTTCTTTTAACTGTGTAATATTTGACTTCCTTAATTTATTAGCCAGTAATTTTAATTGTGTAAATATTTATTCAGTAATAATAATTTCAAGCAATTTACAATGTAAAGCACAAACTACTTCCAAACTAAAATTAAACCTGATGTTTAAAATCGCATGTTTATAATATCTAATAACGTAATTGTAGCAATTAAACTTTGAAGATTAAAATCTCACAACTAAAAACTAAACTATTAAGTATAATACAATGTCAAGCGAAAAAGAAAAAATTCAAAATTATTTTATAGTTGTTTGGTTTAGTGGGTATCAGCATCATGAAGCACTCACAGTCACGAGCAAAACAAGAAGAACGTTATGAATGTTAATGCTGGACAAGCGTTGGATAAATTATTCCGTATAATGTAGAGTTATAAACTATTATTATTTTCAAAAAAATTAAGTATAGCAATCATAACCCAATAAAAAAAATATCATTGAAAAGATTAATTAATACAAAATTAACTATATAAAACTGATTATTTGGCCAAAAAAAAGCTGCAAGGTTTATAATAAAATATTTATAAGAATTTAGTGAAGTGAAAACTGAAATGGCTCAGTCTTCGATGATGTACATGATTCTTGATGCAGCATAGGTTTTTGTCTCTTCCATTTCCAAACTATTATGTTTATGTCTCTTCTCTCTGCAATGTCTCTTGCTTTTCGATGACGCCAGCAGTGTCGCTGTTCTCTAAACTACAACTAGTATTTTGCATTCCTAAACATTACTCACATTTTTCAATTTTCACCTATCAGTTTTTTTTTTTATTGGGTTTTTAATTCATCTGAAAAAGTTTCATCCTTGAATCTATTTTACTTGCTTGTTAGGTGCAAAATGGTATCTTTTGGAGCTGAATATAACTGAGAGCACTTTTATGTGTGTCCCCGGAATTTCATTTTGTTTGGGATTATGCTGTAACCAAGAAAAAACCCAATATTATACTACCCTCGAATCAATAACTTTCCATTTCTGCAATAATATTCACATTATGGAATGGTAAAGTCTAAAGTTTTTGTTTTGCGTTTGAGTCTTAATCCTACCTTGGAATAACATAACTATTTCTTGATACTTTGGTTTCTTGGATTCGATTCTGTATACCTCACTCTCTGTACTTGTGCCTTTTGGGTTTCTATTTTTTTTTTCTTTTTTATTTGCTTGCATAATCTTTTGCATTGATTGTTGATTAGATTCATGTGATTTTGATTCTGGTTTAATGAGATTGTTGTAGGTCAAAACTTTGAGCTTAGTGTGTGTGGATGAAAGAACTTCTGGGGCTAAGTGGTTGTTTAGAAGATGGTTGGGAACATTGCAATCGGTGTTTCATCATTGCCAACTTCTTCTTCTTCATGTCTGATTACCCTACCAAGAAATTCTCCAACTTTGAAGCCTTTCCCAATCAGACACCAAAAACACATCAACAGAACAAGAGCTGCATCTGCTGATGCAGGTCACGGCCAAAGGTCATCATCTATTGAGGAAGCAAAAGATTCAGCTGCAGCTTTGTTGAACATTCCACACACTGTTTGGAGGCAGACATTGAAGCCACTAAGTGATTTTGGTTTCAGCAATAGGAGCATCTGGGAAGGTGGGGTTGGACTGTTCTTAGTGTCTGGTACTGTTCTATTTGTTCTTAGTTTGGCCTGGTTGAGGGGCTTCCAAATAAGATCCAAATTCAGCAAGTACACAGTGGTGATTCTGTTTGCTCAAGCTTGTGGCATAAGCAAAGGAACACCTGTGAGAATCAGAGGGGCCACTGTTGGCAATGTCATTGGTGTTAATCCTTCTTTGAAGAGTATTGAAGCAGTTGTTGAGGTCTCATAGAATTTCTTTCATCTAATTTCTCAAAAAGTTGAAGAACATATGTACTAGGAACTTGAGTTATTTTATCTCATATTCTTTTCTTATAAATGTTTCTAGAGAAATTTGTTACAAGACAACCTTAATTGTTGAATTATATTAAACCAGGAGTTTGAATTTGCAGGTTGGTGATGTTAAAACAATTATACCACGGAATTCACTGATTGAGGTGAATCAATCAGGTCTTTTGATGGACACAAAAATTGACATCACTCCTCGTGATCCAATTCCAACACCTTCTGTTGGTCCTCTTGACCAAGACTGTACTAAGGAAGGTCTTATTGTGTGTGATCGTGAAAAGATCAATGGCCAGCAAGGAACAAGTTTGGATACATTGGTTCGGATATGCACCCGCCTTGGGCGTGCTCTAGAGGAAATTGGTATCAGCAATACCTATTCATTGGTAGAAAGAGTACTTTCCATTATTGAAGAAGCAAAGCCTCTTCTCACACAGGTGTGGTGCTCTTGAAATTGATGAGTGTATGATGATGATGAATGAAATTTTGGTTTCTTCCATCTCCAAAAACATAAAATAATAGTGGTGAATAAGCATTTGTTTGTGACATTCATTTATCATATGCAGTAGGCGTTTCTTTGTTTCTTTTTTGTTGTTCAATTATTCTGTCATGCATTCTCATGCCTATGTTTTCACCTTGATGTAGTAATGCCTCAGATAAAAGCCATGGTTGAAGATGTTCATCCTTTGTTGTCTGAAGTCCGTGATAGTGGTCTGTTGAAGGAACTTGAGAATTTAACCCAAAACCTAACCCAAGCTTCTGAGGATTTGAGGTTAATTGCCTAAACTTCTAGGGCTCTAGTCTATCACCAATTTGTAATACATTGACTGGGTGGTATGCATGTCTATACAGAATCTGCTTTTTTGCCCATTATGACTGGAGAAAATTGGACTGATTCCAAAATTCTTTGTATTCTTTAATTTTACAATCCAAACATTATCCAAGTATATAGACTAACACAAATCATGCTTTGTGTACGCAGAAGGGTACATTCATCCATTATGACCCCTGAGAACACTGAACTGGTTCATAAATCCATAAACACACTTAGTTTTACCTTGAAGAACATCGAGGTAAGAAGCTAATGTGCAAAATCCAATTATTATGAATACTACTTGCCTGTCTAATTAATTGATTTTTGGCTGTATCACTGCAGTATATTAGCAGGGATATTGTGGGTTTTACTGGGGACAAGACTACTAAAAAGAATTTGAAATTGCTTATCAAGAATCTCAGCAGGCAATTGTGAAGTCAAAATATGAAGATTTGAAGTTCTGAATTACAGGTAATAGTATTGTGAACAATGTTTAGATCGACTGCAACGTTGAAGGAGAAAAATACACTTTTACCTATTTTAACTGTTTCTTAGGTCCCTATGTTTCTTGCATTCTGCTGTGATAAAAGTTGTCTTTCCTTGTCACAATGAATGCAGGTGGTACTGACCAGTTTGGAATTTATCTCTACGTGAATTGCCTTGTTTTTTTTGAAATAGTTATCCACTCATTTGTGTTACAAGGACTGGTTTTAATGGTTGAAACTCTATGCCTTCAGAAAGAATAAAGTTACTGGTTACAAGCTCATGGCACATTCAAATCGGTTCGATAGAGCAAGATGATAGTAGAAGAGGTTATATGAACGGGATATATTAGTCGAGTTTTCTGTAGCCATTCTGATTTCCATCACTATAATTTGTGTCCTCCAAGTTACCTTGAGCTTGATATTCATGCTCATTTAATCTTTACAAAAAATTTAAACGCATTGTTTCCAATCAGTAAAATATTAATTTTTATTGAAAATATTTATTTTTATATCGAGATAAAAAATAGTGTAATTATTAAAAGAATATGGTTATTTTATTAAATTCTTTTAATATATACTTACCGGCCTTTTGAATCCGTATAAAAACTTAAAAGTTATTTACATTTCTTTGGCCATGGTAATCGACAATCACAGTTCCATTTTGAAAGAGTTGTGGAAAACATCAGGGTATCCGATAAAGATTTAAATGCGATTATGTAGTAACCACCAAATACAATCTATCCAAAATCACGAGCCATTTCCTCTGCGCAAACCCTCCATAACAATGACATTTACACTTGAACTGAAAACCAGCCATAACCATTCACACGCTGGTCCTCTGCAACCCGATCATTTTCTGGACTTCGGTTTAAAAATATTTGCCTTGTAGTATCTAAGTTCCTCAATGCTTTCTCTAATGTCATCCATGGCTCTGTGTCTGTTTACTTTTGAAGGTGCTCTCCTCTGATCTGCACAAATGACAAACCTTTTATAATTTGCAAGCTGGTGTATCCGAGATTCTTTCTCAGCTCTCATTGATTAATTAATAATTAGTCCACAATTCAACGTAGAAAACAGGAAACCACATAATTCTTATGATCGATAAGTAACAAAAATCCCAGAATGCAGTTATTCCATTGTTTCTCATCTATCGAAATTGTGAAACTGATAACCATGTCAGATAAAAACTAGTGGCAAAGAATAGTCATAACTAAAAATAACTAGCTACGATCAAATCATACTCAAAAGAGAAAAAGGAATGGCAGGGTGAGATTCCAAACTTCAAAGTTAAAGCATCAAAAAATATCTACAAGCACCTTCGTTAGTTTCCTTGCCAAGTTTCTAAGCATCTTTACGCTATCACATAATAATATCTCCGAAATCATTGCACTTAAAAACCCAAGGATTTTTCCTCTAACTAAAAACAACATGGAATCTATTTTTGTTCGGTAGTTGAATTTTTTTACTGGGGAGAGGAGTAGCAAGTTTAAAGGTATCACTTCGGTTGGTAGCTTTCCGGATTTCCACATTCTCAACTTTCTTTTACCCACAGGGTGCTGAGGGAAGGTCAGAATAAATACACAGAAAGGTAATAATGTGAAAATCTCTGATTCATGCGCAACTAAATTTTCCCGACAAATATGCCTTGCATAAAATGTAGGGAAAACACATAATAGGAAGTCAGATCAGAATTTTGACACAAAGGGCCAACAGACAAAAGGAATTCTTTATATTTTGGTCTGAAAATGGTAATACTTGATTCATAATGTTTTTGATGGAAATGAGATGTTTTATTATATTCCTTACCAGTTCAACCAAACGGAACAAACGTTACATGTATAGTACCAAAAAAAAAAAAATAGAAGAATCACGCACGTAACAGATCCAGTAATGCAGATATGCACTGAAACTGGCGAACAATCTCAAGCCCAAACAATTCCTTATTTTTATGGGGGTCAAGAAACTATTTATAATTCATAACAAATACAAAAACTACTTGTATAATTTCTCACCTCTGGGATACCACCGAATGCAGAGAGCTTTAACACTACTAACATCGACAACTACATGAGAGAATAGACTCGCCAATTTTGGCATGTATTTCTGCAAAAGTTGATCTAGTTATGACAGTTAACAGAATATTTCAGAGAGCAAAAATAGGATATATGGACATACCAAATAAAAACAGCAATATATGCTTTCAATAAGGCTTGATCGATATGCATAACGGAAGAGGAATTGGTTTAAAATTATAGACATTATATATTCAGATGACAGAAAACTTCATTCTGCATCTCAACTTGATCTTTTACCATATGTGTAAACTTCATAAATGTTGTGATGTATTATTTTGATCAACATTATTAATTACCATGACTTAGCAAGCATGATATATAAACAATGCCCAATAATATTGTGGCTTTGCAATATTTGTTATTTAAAAAGTTTAAATTTGATGGTGTGATAGGACTGATAATTTACACCAGAAATTTACAAAAAAGAATCCAAGGCATACAGAATACATCAGAATCTGTAAAGAAAAACAATATTATGATAATTAGAGTTTAGGAATTAACTATACTTCAGCAAAGCCACGATCCACAAGTTACAATGGTAGAACCATTACCTTCAGAAATTGAAAATCAACATATATTGAATTTCCTGCTAGGAGAGGTGTGTACGAATCAACATTAATATATCTCTTAACAAATTCAATAACCTGCAGTTTTGCAAGATATTAAAAAAATTTCATTATAACATAAAACAATGAATAAAACAAAGAAAGGAAAAGAGATTCAGTCATTGCACTCCAGTCAAGACCAAAGGTAATACTTCAATTTGTCACAGATAAAGTGCCAATATACAGAAAAAAAGGATACCAGTTTACAGACGCTTTTAACAAAACAAGCAAATGTCATATGGGGGATCCATGAATACTCGCATATGACTGGAACTGATATCATTGGCTTGATGCAGGAGTAGGATGCCAAATGCCAACTGGTTTTTTCTCCAGCATACTTATTGGCTTTTGGTTTGCTAGGATCCAATTGCACGGTATGGAACTTGAATCCCACATTGGAAGTATGGGATTTTTAGGGCACTGGGCTTTTCAACTACAATAGCTAGATTTTGTAGTGTGGTTCTCCCAAGGCTCTTAAAAGGGTAAGCACACGATAGGATTTTCTGTAGAGAAAAGAGTTATCTCTTCCTAATTTTAGCCTAAATTTGCCCTATAATATTAGATACATCATTGCATGCACAACATAACAAAAGAAACCGTTAGTGCAATATTTATCATCAGTACAGGATAGGCCATTCTGTAGAGAAAAGAATTATCTCGTCCTACGTTTAGCCTAGATTTGTCATATAATATTAGATATATCACTGCATGGACAACACAACAAAAGAAACCATTAGTACAATATTTATCATCCGCCTAGAAAAATGGCAACAGCGGCACTCTACGGATTACTGTATAGCCTTAGAACTACTTAAATAAATCATACAAAGTACTTAAGGACTAGATCACAGACTGCTTAAAGTAAAAATAAAATGCATTTATTTCAACTATTCATGTGAATATCAAGAATCATCAGAGAATAGATAATAGGTTTTCTGGTAGGGAAAAAAATTTCATCTGCCAAAAATTTCCAGGCGTGGACTACCTATACTTACTTTTAATGAAATTAAAGAAGGATAATGAGAAATTTAATTTCCTTTTTCACACTAAGACTCTGATAAAACTGGGATCGGATTTGGATCTAGAAGCAGTAACTAGAGAAACAAGAATGCCTTTATGGATCTTAAAGAACTACTCAATCAGAAACAGTTCTCAATTGAATTAGTCTTGAGTATTTTGAGGAACCTGAACCCACCCACACAACTATACAATTTTTCCGCCAACTACTAACAAACTTCCCCTATTAATAGTCTTAGCTCAAATGATTGACAGCTGACCCAACTAACTATTACATATTTTAGTTTTTCTTATTCTTTATCTCATACACATATGTAATAGAAGGTTGTCTTGTTCTATCACTCTAATCCCTATTAGACAAGTTTAACTATTTCATCTGTCAATACAAAAAGGATAACATTTTTTCAACTTCATTGAATATGTATTAAAAAACAGTATAAATTTAATATGATATTAGATAGAAAGTAAGTTCCTACAGAAAGAGAGCTTGTCATATAGTACAATTACTACAAACCTGCTTTTCAGCTTCTCCTTCACTAATGGTACTCTGTAGCACTTTTTTTGTTAATCCTAAATTCATTGAAAATGGTTAGTCAATGCCATTTAAAATCTGTTTCAGAAGAAATAGAGAAAGGACTAAGTAATGCTAAGAAAAAGCAACCAATCAGCAATTCATGAATAATACAGTATTAGAGTCTCATTTCTTCGCATTCCATAACATATTGAATTATTTTATCTATCTTAGACTCCTCATGGTCATCTTTCCAATATTTTTTTCCTATGAATAAAAAGTAAAGTACCAAAATATAGTATTCACCACTTACCACTAGCTTCATGATGATTCTGACACCATTCTCCCATCCTGTCAAGGCACTCCTTAGTTTGATGAATGACCAAATCGGGACCCTAAAATAGCAGATACTTTCTTTCATACACACACTGAAGGGATCATACTGCATTACCTATTTACTTGTAATATATACACAACATTTCATCCTTTGTCAAAGAAGAGTACGAGAAAGACGAATGATTTATTTGACAGAGACAGTGTAAGGAATTATGCTTCCGTAAAATTGTGTTAGAATTCCTCCGTTAATTCCTAAAAAATAGATAAAATGGCATTTTCCCTCCTTTCAGTAAAAAGGGTGGGAGCTAAGATCATAAGTTAAAATTTAAATTTGAATTAAAAAGTGCACGTCTGCATAAAAACTGAAAAGCCACCAAGGTACCCACTGCAATAGTTGATGTAAAAATCAGAGAGCAAAAGGGCATATCCAAAAATAATGAAAAGAACAGGAAAGCTAAGGATCATTTAATGCCCTAAACTTTAATAATACTTTGGTTTAACTATTTGGAAGGAACCGTCTTTTATTACCCACTCCTTGGGAGAGCATTCCAAGACAAAATGAATTATTTCCCATGAAAAAAGTTATACCAAACACGTGATAGTCTATGGAATAAGCAAGTTTTTCCTTATAGATAAGCAGAGAGGAAGAAAAAAAAAAGTAAAAAAGACGAATGTATTAGGTAGAGAATGTAGAAATTCATTCAAAATATAGTGATGCATGGAAACAACCACAAAACAATGAAAAAAGGAACATGGAAATTGCAACATTGAATTAAGTACCTCCACTGTTTTGGTCAAATATCCATCTGTAATTATACAAGCAATCTCTAGTATTCTGTCTACTTCAATATTTAAACCTGCACAAACACAGTTCATATGGTGTCGTTAGTTATTATTGATAAATAAAACAACAATAAAAAAATCATCTGGCACTAAACAATTCATATGTTATCCAAGAACAGACAATAACACAGTTTGTGACTAAAAAATATAGAGCCTGCTTGGTGAGTACCATTAAATACCACAAAACAATATATAATATAATCCAATGTAAGAGGTAAGTGCATTGTACCCGATAAAATCTACAACATGTAGAAATGGTACCAAGCAGTGAAATTGATGAGAAACAAATCAAAAGGATGAAAATGATGAAATCCAAATAACATTCAGATCATAGGTTGACAATCATTCAAACAAGAAAGGACATGTTTTTAGAAGGTAAAAGGAGTCCAGTTAATAAATCCAACAAAATTAAATGTTACATGGAATGTTACATGGATAGACTTGAAGTATATTATAAGGTTTGTCCCCACTCCATAGGCTCGTATAGAAGCATAGAAAAGATAGGGACTATTATCTGGAAAAGCAGTTTCTTAAAGAAAATAATCCTCAGAAAAATAGAATACTAAACAAAAATTCACCTTCGGTAAGCACATATTTACAGAATATAAAGCTTATCTAAATTGCTAGGATGAAGGCTCACTTGAGTCGAGTTACTCTGACTCTACTTTAGATTTACTGCCATGTTAAAGGGAAACATCTTAAGTAGTCTATGACAGTTACTTATTAAGATTGTGGATAACACATAAAAAAATGCACGAGCTTTGTTGCTGAAAGATTTGGAGGTTTGTGAACAATACGGATCAAACATAAAAAAACCACAATGAAAAATACTTTCTAAATTACTTTTGCAATTGCAATCACAAACAAGTAAAGCGCCCTCCTTGTTATTCTACAAACTTACCAGTCATTTCCAAGTCAATCCAGACAAGAGGTAACTTGTATTCAAATGAAGGGGTCATTGGATTTTCTTGATCTTGTTTCTTGTTTTTTACTGGTATAATGCCAATGTCTGGATTAACTCCCTTGTCACTATGACCTGCACCATGAAAGTATATAATAGTTGGTAGTTCACTCAGAAAGTAATAAACATAATGTTCCCACTAGAAAACATCCATCCAAGAAATTATGTAACCAAGTACATATAAAAATGGAGAGCAACAAGAAGACTAACGAAGATATAAGCATCAGGTAATATCTCAGCTAGTACAAAGCACCAATCTGACCTCCAAAGTAAACAATAAAGACAACAACCTTATACCACTGAGAGGTTAGCTACATGAATAACAGGACTAGTTTGAACCGTGTAAGAGAGAGGTTGATAAAATGTATCATCTGGGTCCTTCAGCATTATCTAAACATTTTTTTTTTATTTCCTGTAAAAAGAGTTGTCTAAAGCACGTGGAGGACCAAAAGTGGTACATTTCAAAATTAAAGGGAACAAAGGCGGACAAAAAAAAAATTAGAAGTACTATAACTAAAGTTTAGATATGTTAGAGAGGCAAAAACTTATTTTCTCAACCTTAAAAACAAGAAAAGAATCAATTCTAATCTAAACGGTCTCTTCGTGCCCAATTCTTCATCTTCTCCAAACAAACTATGAATGCTGCTCAGGGGAACTCCCGCTTGTCTCACCATGACAAAAACTCCAATTCTGCTGATTACAAGCAACTATGCTTGAAGTTGTGATTGGCACCACCACAGAAAGCATGGCTTGGCTCTTTTTCATGGAGCCACGCCCACAACCTTTTCCTCATTAGTGTGGAGTGTCGTGTTTAGATTGAAGTTCCAAAAACATTTTGGATTGACGCGTACAAAACTTAATGGGAAGAACTCTGAAACTACTACAGGAAAAAGAAAGAGAAAACTGCGAATTATAATTTCCATAATCCTCCTAGATTTGTGAAATTCAACTGATTTTGGTCATTTGCAGTTAAGCATGTATCTTCAATTGCTTCAAATGCATGAAACGGACAAACTCCATTTTAATGTTGTAAATATTTAATGTTGTTACAGCAGCGCTCTAGTCAAGAAACGAAGACACTATAAATTAGAACTAAATCTTCGTTATTTTACTTTATATTTCGAATTCTTACTCCATCATTAGAACAGTGCACTAAACAGCCAACATGCAAGGAAAACACTTCAACACAAAAATTGAACAAAAATAATTTCCATAAATTCTCAAAGCTCTCAAAGAAACACTGGATTCTCTCAGAGATGCGCAGATCAATAAGAACATGTGAAACCCTAACCCAAAGTTCATCAACTACGCTTCAAAATAAATAAATAATAATAATCTAAAAGGTGGAAATTGAATGGAATAGAGAAAAGAGAAAAGAAATACCCGCAGTGGTGGGAACGTGACAATCGTCGGCGTCGAGTTCTAACAGTGAAAACGAATTTCCGAGTTGCTCCATTTTTTCTTTCTCTTCTTCTCTGTTTCTTTCTTCTTTCTTTTGTGTGCTTCAAACTCTTCTTCTTTGGCGCTGTTCGAAATAAATGAAGTGAGAAGAAAGTTTCAGCTTCAAATTTAACTATATAATTTCATTAAAATTTTGGAGTATATAGAAAAAAAAATATTGAGAAGTATTTTGTGCATAATCAATTAAAAAAATATAATAATATTAAATAAACATCTAATAGTAATAATAACCAAATCTCTGGACCTTTATGAAGATTGTTTAATTAAGAGTGATATCTAAAAATAGCTTGTGATCGCCAAAAATAATAACTTGTCCTATTAAAATTCATATTGATTATTCATATTTATTTTAGTGTAAAAATATATATTTGTAGCTCATGGAAAGAGACAGCAGTACAATAATATTTATTGTGTACGTACAAAAGATCTGGGGTAGATACTTGGAAGTTCTTAAAACTTGTATATTTATATTATGAGAAAGTAACTTGTATTTAAAAATTATTAATTTTAATTTTTATATTATTTTCATATTTAACATTTTTTATAATTTTTTTATTTATTATGATTTCTAATTAGTTAATGATTTAAAAATACCAAAAAAATGTATAAAAATTAAATTTTATAAAAAAATACTTTCTAAACTAATAACTTTTAAAAATTACTATATATTTATTGATAATACAAATATTTTTTACACTGCCATGTCATATATATTAAATATATCTTATAAAAAAATATCATAAAAATCATTTCTATATTTTTTATAATTGAATGATAATATCAACATTCTTCAGGTGTATAAAAATTAAATTGGTATTTATTTAACCAAAAATTAAAATCAAATGATATATCTATAGTCATATAATACTTTAAATAATCATACTTCTAACAGATATTTTTATTTTGCAATCAAGTATAATTACACCAACTGACACAAACTTCTTCTAATTTTGACCACTGATATAATCAAACCTGCAAGTCACATAATTAAAGTCACTGATACAGACACATATACATATATATACACTGGACTACCTCATAGAAAAGAAACCAAGTTTGCATGGAGGAAAAAAGAGATTAAATTTGCCTCAACTTCCTATTACTGCATTTCCATCTTCTGAAAATTTCAAGCATCCTAATCTTGCTATTACTCATTCTTTCCATATCCTTTTGGATTTTTCTTTTTCTGCTTCAACCAATGGATAGTTCTCCGAATAAACGCAAAGCCCCTGCAGTGGATGAATCACCACAGAGGTGAGATTTATCTTCGGAAGAAAAAAAAATAAAAAAATTCATCCATTAATTGTAATCTTGCTGCTTAGTTATTCTTTTGACCTTTTAGTTTTCTCATTCTGTTTCCTCTTTTGATCCTTATTATTCTTGTCTTTATCTTCTTTTCTGTTTCATCACTGATACATAATATATCAGGTGATTTTTCACGTCATACAGTTCTTGCATGAGTTCATTTTTCTCCTGTCTTCATGCACTGTAATCTTGAAGCTCATTTTTATTCCTTTTTTCACTCCTTTTTTGATCTTGGTGTGAATCTTGAAGCTCTTGTTGTTCAAATCAGCCTGGATCCTACGATTCTCCCAGTAAACCACCGCAACGACAGAGGTGAGATGATTCATCATCATAATCATACACAAGTGGTGCAAAACCAGTTTTCTAAAGCTGTTATTTTTTCTACACATAACTGTTATTTCCACAAAATATCTTCACCCTTTTGATATTGATCTTTGACCCTTATGTTCTTCACATTTTTTTTTCCATGAAGGACACTAAAACCACAATCACTGGGGCAGACATTGTATGATCTATATATGGCATCTGCTAGTCGTAATGAATACTTGGAGCATGCCTTGCTTATGAAAAAACCAAAGGTTGAAGAACCGGTGATCCCTGATGTTCCTCTGCCGCCTCCGTACGAGGAGCCTCCACGTGGCGGTGGTTTGGAAGATATCGTGGAGTCACCAAAGTTCACACACAGGAGAAAAGATTGAATCTCAATATTTGTTTGTGTTGTGTTCCTTCGATGTGTAAGCAAGCCCTCAACACTAGGATCTGAATAATAACACTGTTTTTCTCTTTATTTTGTGGTCATGAATTGAATGTGTAAGCACTTTTTTTTTTTAAGAAAATTCTCAAAATAGTGTAGTTTTATTGCAATATTCCCTAAATGGCTAAAAGAAAATTTTATTTCTGTTGTGGGGTGAAAAAAATCATGTTTTATTTTATGATTTCAATGATCAGAAAATAAAATCATGAACTTACGAGAATAGAACACAACTTCAGTCTTAAGTGAGAAATCGGGTCTCTTACACAATTTCATTTAATTTGCTTTTTAATAATTACATAAAAATTCTGTAGGTGGTGCATAATTATATATATGATAACACTAAAATCTTGTTTACCCGTACAATTTTTGTGTAATTAAAAAAAAATTCTATCCTTACACACTTTCAATTAATATAACTTAATCTTTACAGAAAAATTAAGTAAAATATACATAATAAAATCATGAAATCGTGCGTAATGAAATCATGTCATCTGTATGTATGCACGATTTACCATAACGAAATTCAGAAAAGAATTTTGCTCATTTAAAACATTTCGTAACAAAATTGCACTATTTTGAAAATTTTGACCATTTTTGAAGTCACTTTTCATTTGCATATTCTTTTATTAAGATATGGGAGTTTAAGGCTTCATGGTTAAAATATTTATTGTTTAACAATCTGTATATGATTGATGATAAATATTTATGGTTTTCTTTCAACAAAAAGTAAAATAAGCCACGTTTGCATATCTTTTAAGATATGGTGTTGAGGTTTAGGGTTAAAATATATTGTTTATTTTTTTTCAGTAAAAAAATATATTATATAAGAAATATTTGGGTGTTTAATCCTTATTACATATACATGTAAAGAAAATCACTCATTCCTCTTTCTTAAAATATTAACTATTTAAAAAATTATATTTGAGACTTATAGTAATTTATAATAAAATCAATTATTAATATCAAAATTCATGCATATAAATGTAGTATATTTTTTACTGAAATTAAAAATTTTATTTTATCTAAAGTAATAAGAAGAGTGGGGTCATATTTTTCAAGAAGCGCGTTTATATAAATTATGAATATCGTTGAAACCTACATTTATTTATTTATTTATTTATTTATTTATTTATTTGTTTATTTATATATATATATATATATATATATTAAAAATTATAATGATATAAAAACTTATAATTAAATTATAAAATTACATGCGCGTCATATTATTACACTAGAAAAAGAATAAGTATTTGTAATAACTTTAACAATGTAGTAAATTTATTAAAAAGGTGTAATTTTTAAATTTACCTAAATAGGTAAGTTTTAAATTTTTTATGGAAATGGATAAATTATACTTAGATATACAACTTCAGAATGAAGAAATTATATTTTGAAGCACGACTATACTGTTAATCAGATTTCTACTTTGAAGTGGCGCTTCAAATTTTGATTTGTGCACATTTTTTTTACTTAGTTACAAAATGCATTTTTTTTATTTTTCTTTTGAGGTTGTGTGTGTTAACACCATCTGTGTTTTGGAATTTTTTATTTTTTAAATCGTAATATGAAGTACGTTTTTTTATTTTTAATTTTATTTTTTTGACCGGAAGATCATGCTATGATTTTACAGATATACAGCATTTTATAGTTGTAGTGTTTTGGTGCATTTGTACCCTCCCATAATTCTTTTCTCTCGTGTCGTCCTTTGGATATATATATATATGCTAAACTTCTCTAGTATATATGATAGAGGAAAAAAAAACCGTTTGACAATTGTGAAGGAATTAAGCTCGCTTCACAAAAGTGTCATATGACTACGTGACTAAAGGAAATGTTATTTTTTTAATTTTTGAATAATAAAATGAAATTTAAAGGAAATATTTATTGAGGTTGGTGCGAGATTATCATAAGGAGGAATTTTTGATAGATCAAATGAGTAAATGTCTAAAATTGAAAAAAAGATACGGAAAGAAAGTAAAATAGATGGATTTCAAAAGATGTAAAAGAAGAATAAAAGTTTAAGATTTTTTTATCTTCAAGATAGGTTGGTGAGTACCAACGAATAATAGATTTAGACAGAAACAAACGGAGAACAAGCAAAAAAATCTTTTATGCAAACTAAAAGAAAACCAAATTGTGAAAATCAACACCACGTTGCTACCCAAAACCTCATCTCTTCATTGAAAAGCTTACACCACCACTTTAAAACATCACTTTTGAAAAGAGTTTTCAAACCACCACTGCTCCAACACCCCCACAACATCTACTTCACAATATCTACTTATCCTACCAATTATATTTTGTAGGTTCAAAGATTCCTAAAATTTAATAAAAAAATAATTTTTTTAACACAATCAACAGCTCTAATTAAAAAATTATTTTATTTGACAATTCACTATAATCACGATATAAAATTGTCAAATAATTATATGTCACGTGACCATATAAAACCATGAGAGCCGATACTAAAAATAATATACTAAAAATAACACGTAAATTCTTAAAATAATATACTAAAAATAACACGTGAATTCTTACTTTTGTGTCTTTATTTAAAAAGGGACGCATTAGGAACTCTCAAAATATATGTAAAATTGAAAAGAAAAAAATCTTCCACGAAAGAAAACAATTAAAAATGTAGTTAATGAGGAGGATAACTAAAAACACTTTTCCTCAAACACAATCGTAATATAAGATAGATATTTTAGATTTATAGAAAATATTTTTTATTGAGATATAAAGTTATTTTTAATTATCGATAGTATATTTTAAAAACATAAAATGTAAATTAAGAATAAAAATTAAAAACAACTTGAAAGTAATAAGAGGTTAAAAAATAAGAAGACTTATATACGTGTAATTCTTCCAGCATATTCTAGAAATCCATCTCGATAATCATAATGTATTATCAAAAGTTTCAAAGTCTGAGTATAGAACAACAATAAAAACTCCTAAAAACACAAACCTTAAAAAGGAATCTTAATTTTTTCTAAATAATTATTATAATACCAATATATTATTTGTCATATGTTTTCATACTTTGTTATGTGTTATCTATTATATAACTATTATTTATATTCGCTTAACCTAAAATACGTTTTTATTTATTTTAAATTTTTTTATTTTGAAATGCGTTACTTTTATTTTAAAAAAATACTGTTTAATAGTATTTTTAGAGTGTTAAGTTAATTATTTTGAGTACAAAAATTATATATCGTGTACGGTTAGGAATGAAACATTAAATTATAATAAAAGAATTTGATGTCGTGGGATCCACTTCAAGTGTTCGACTTTATTTCTTTGTTATAATTTTGAAAGTTTATTTGAATGAACCGTTTTTTTAAACTTAGTTTATTTACTTATATTGTCTTTCGTGAATTGAATGTTAAGTTAAACATCTCTTTCTTTTCGACAAGGGAGGAAGATACCTACAAAGACACTCGAACGATCAAGTTAGTCCAAATACAAATGAAAGGAGATATGGACAGTAGTTCTACCTCAGGATGTCTCCCTATAAGAGGTATTGGGTCAGATTATTTCCCATGGTGTTAAGCTCCGTTATAGTGGGACATAAACTTGTGTTTAATCTTGTTAATCATGTTTATGGGCTTCGCTTCTCAGGTGAGATGATGAACTCGATTAGTTCATCTCTACCTGCCAAGAAAGACTTTGAAACTGACTTCTTTTAGACCGATTATTCTTGACTTTTAATATATATATTTTTAACACTGTAATTTTCTTATGTATTTCACTTAAGTAAATTTGATATATGATATATTATTTATGACGATGTATTTATTATCACAGTAAAAGGTTAATTATGATTATAGTAATAAATAGTATTGGGATATTAGTTTTAGGTAGTACCGTGATATTAATATATTATAAGTGTTAATTATTATTTTAATAGTCTATAATGTTTTGAGAAAATATAAATTTGATATTGATATATAAGGAAAGAAAATTATGAAGGCAAAAAATTAAAGAATGAAATAAAAAAAAAAAGAGTGTTGGAGGTAAATTCTACAACATTTTACACGTAGTGTAATCCGAACTTATGATATGACTAATTTATGCCTTAAAGTTTTGTCATCTGAAAAATAATAGAAAAATCAGTAAGATAATGAATACAATTTTTTTTAGCAAATTATTTTCTCACATTTCATGGAAAAATAAAATTAAAAATGTAAAGATAATGATATTTCAACATGAAGACAAAAAAAAGATTGATTGAATTAGCAAAAATGATGAAGATCCTAAACTAAAGAGTGAAGACATGTTTTTAACGATATGAAAATGGAAAGATTTGAATGTTTACGCTAAATGAATTTTTGGTATGATATCTTATTAGGTACATATACATATGTAGATTGTTATACATCATTTACGATATTTTATTTATCATTTTTATATAAAAATATATATTTGCATTAGCTTTGCTCTCCAAACAAAATTAACCATTTAAAATGTTAAACTTCAATAACTGATTTTGAGATTAAAAAAAGTTAATATAAATTTGATAATTCATATTATAATTCTTTTATAAAAGATATCTTGCTTAAATAATTCTAGATTCCGATGTCAATTTGGATAGTGATTTTCAACGTCATTATTTCCTTGGAAAAATGCATAGTTCTGGAATGAATTCGTTTTATTATAGATTTCATTACTACATTTTTTTTATCTCCATCTTACTAATGTATTTTTCTTCTTCTGTATTTTCATACACTGTAATCTTGCTGTTTATTGATTCTTTTGTTTTTTGTTTTATTTTTTAATCATTACTTTTATTTCCGTTTTCTGTTTCACTATTTCAACATGATCTAGAAAAAACTTAGTATGTATAAATATTTATTTAAGAATACTTTGTACTGGAAAAATATTTGGTTACAATATCTATATCCAATATAAACATATCCTCCTTATTAAGAGAATTATGTAATGATATTTCATATTCATATTCTTATTAAAATACATCACGCAATAGAGAATGTTTTGACAAAAAAAAAAGCTTTAGTATGAAAACTATTTTGGATAAAAGCTTTGATGTGTGATTCCTTGAAATAGTAATCAAAGAATTTATTCATAAACTTGAAAAGAAGTTATGTTGGGTTTTCTTTAAAGAT
>Ga0209489_103813_pt1 | contig 28768 bp, 5 predicted proteins | sample SiratrowhiteBW_FD_187527 | JGI IMG/M metagenome (GOLD analysis project Ga0209489, IMG submission 187527) | Root nodule microbial communities of legume samples collected from California, USA - Siratro white BW (SPAdes) (version 2) | ecosystem: Host-associated > Plants > Roots > Nodule | place: USA...
TATAAAAACGAAATCTGTAATGAAAAAAAAAAAAAAATCCCTGAATTTAAAGATATATCTATATAAATACATATACTAAAACATCATTGTTTTCTATCTCTGCTTTAGTTTTTTTTTTTTTTTTTTTTAATAATGTTGTTAGAAAAGCTTTTTTATAATGCTTTGTGTAAAAAAATATACAAAATCATTTTTGTAAGGAAACTGATAATCCTTGTCTTTTTTTCTATTTATTCTTCTCTCCCTCCCATATCTCCTTTTGTTTTTTTGTTTAGTTTATTTTAATTTTTGTTGTCCTTTTATACGTTCTCTTTTTGTTGTTTCTCCATTTAAATCAACATTAAAGAATAAATCTCTTTGAATTAATTTCTTTTATTTCCTTGTTTGGTGGTCGATTGATTTGGTGTCTATAAAAGCTTGATTTTAGGTAATGTTTGAGAAAATAAAAATAAAAGGAAGAAGGGAATAGAAGAAATTTGCTAAAGGGATCCTGATTTTGGTGTTGAACTCAATTTGCAGCTAAATAAAATATATATTTTTTTTATAACTTTGAAGTTTATTAAAATTTGAAGTGATAAATAACACTAAATTAGTCACTCGAGTAAAACTAGGATCAAGATCTTGAAATAAGATATTGAATTTGAGAATTTATGAATAAAAAAAAATATAATAGTTAGAAGAAAAAACATCATTATAGATGATGACAAGTAAAGTTATATAAATATTAGTGTCAAGTAAAATTGGTAAAAATGTCATTCATAAAGTAAAACAATAAAGTTATATAGTAATTTAGCTTTTGAAAATTTTATTTTTGAAAATTATAAAAGTGTTATTTAATTAATCTCTAAAATTACAAAACGAGGGTATTCTTTTTAATTTCAACAAGTAAAATGATTCTATAATAATGTTTAGAGACTAAATTGATGGTTGATTTATAAATTCAAGAACTACAACACTTTTTAATTTGTAAGTGACTAATTTAAGCTATTATTGGTTTTGAATGTAATGCATAGCATCTTAAAAAATATACAATTGTCTAAATGTGACATGTTTAATTTAGTATATGAAGTTATTTAATATATGAATGAATTCCAAGAAGTTGCAATAAGAAAAAGAAACATTTGATGAATCAAACCCCATTGGATTCATACACCCAATAATAACTATAGACAAAATGGACAAAATGCTTATCTGAGGAATAATTATTGGGATGAAAATAAGTTATTTAAATGAGGCAAAATGATGGGAAAGAGACAACCAAAAATAATTTAAATAAGAAGAAGATTACATCATAGAAAAAATTGTCACCCACTTAAAAATAATACATGAATGCCTAACAACAATAACTTTAATACTTAAGTTTTTTGAATAAAAAATTTGGCATGTGCTAAGAACTAAGAATACTAGCCATTAAAATAAACAACATAAGTGTATGCTCCAAATAGTACTAATGCTAAGGCATTAAGAGGCAAAGATAACTGTTCTACCTATATATTATATATAAATATAATAAGGGGGTGAACATGTTGGTTTGATTAAAGGGAATATGAGTTTAAGTTGGATCATTTGTTTGATTTGATTTGGTTAAATTGTAATTTTGTTTTTTTTTTTCTAAATTTTTGTTTGATATGTTAACCCATCTATTTGTTTCGTGATTTCAATTTTAATATAATTCTTAATCTTATATATATGTTTATTTCTCTTTTATTTTAACTTTTTAATTTATTGCATAGATTTTTATAGTATCTTAAATGAATTTGTTATATCTAAAGTTCAATGACACTAAGTAAAGAAATAAAATGTATATAAGTTCAAATGAAATCAAAATTATGAACTTTTAAAATATAACATTAAAATCATAAAATAAAAATAAGGAAATGGAAATCGTGAATCAGTCCTTAAAGAAACGCCAAAATTATAAGTTAACTCTTGTTTTTTTCTTTTATCTTGTTTTAAAACATGAAATTGCATATGAATAACATCTATCAAATAATATAATATAATTTAGTATTTCTGGCACCATACTATATAAATAAAAAGAATAACCATAGAAAAATGGTTAGATATGTCCATAAAAAATATAATACCTTAAATTTTTATATGAATTTGATCATTAGTATGGTCGAATCTTTCATATTTTCCTTCTAATAATTTAACAAATTTATTATTAATTTTAAGATCATAGTATTATTTTAATTATAAATTTAAATAAATAAGAAATAAAAATTTATAGATAGAAATTACATGTTTATTTGTTAAAATAATTTTTATATAAATAAAAATAAAAACTTGTTAAAGATAGAAAAGAATATAAAGTAATAGAATGTGAGAAAAAAGAATAAATCAAAAATAGATTTCAATGGGTAAGAGAAAATTTTAAAACTTTATAAAAAAAATAGAAATTTCTTAAATTTGTAGAAACTCTTATATTATATAATATTTTTGGAAATATTCTATAATTCAATGTTATAAAAAATAGAAAACTTGGACGGTTTTTGATTGTAGAAGGGTTACAAGAAGATCTATAATTAATATATGTCTATTTGAATGATTAATATTTCATGTGTTGTACATATAATGCATCTGTGTTTACTTTAGAAAAATCATCATGAGTTTTTTTTTTTCCTTAAATCAAGTTACTATTTCTTAAATTTAAGGAATTATTCAAATATTTTTTTTCTAATTTCAAAGAACTATTATATGCTAATCTAGTTTAAAAATTAACTAATGAGTTAAGTGTAAAAATTAGATAATTAACTCTAGACTAAAGTTTGTTTTTTCTTCCTATTGCGAGTTTCATGTTTATGAAATGATACATGTTATACTTGTCAAATCACTTTTAAAAGTTGAATGAAATTCTTTATGAGTTCACTTTGAAAATCTTAAGAGTTTTGTACTCTTACTTTAAAATAAGTTTTTTAAATAACGAATCTTCTTGTACTTCTCATTTGTGATTCATCATAAAGGTTATGTGTCTTCCATTTTCTATTTTATTTTACAACTTTTCTTATTTTCTATTTTTTTATGAAACCTCAATCCTAACCCATACTTCTTCTTGCTTCCACCATTAATGAGTATTCTCTTAGGTGTCTTTAGTTTGCAAATACACATCTATAGTTTATCAAGATCATTCATGAAGTTTACATCACTCTTTTTACAATAAAATAAGATTTTAACCATGAAATATTTGCTAGATTAAGATTTGATGAGACTCTTAAAGTATAGATTTCTTTTGACTGATTAAAAGTTGGATTTGATAAGTATGATCAATCATAGATATGGACAATAAATGAATTACTGGATAAATACGAATCAATCTAAGTAAAGAGAGTTAATGTTACATCTTTACAAAATGATGATTGTTTTGATATGTTATATGAAATTTAAAGATATGTGAATTATATAAATTTTTGAATGAAATCGATGATTTGTATTGATATTATTGTTTTTGTAAGTACGAGGGGTGTAAAATCCCTTGTAGATGATCAAAATGTTTGGAAAGCACTGTTTTATGGTTGTTTGGTGTGCTTTTGGAACAAATATCGTTTGAGCAATGTGTTTTTGTTCAAGAGAGACTCAAGCATTGTTCAATCATTACACTTATTATCATACATTGATTAATTGATTAAGAGATACGGTGTATAAATCAAGCAATGACTTGTAGCTTGAATGAGAGAGAGAGAGAGACTAAGACATCTTTCTCATTTGAAAACACATTACTCAAGCATTGTGCAAGACACTTAAGTAATGAGGCGTGTGCGGCTCAAAAGTTGTTATGAACACTAAGTATGATATGGGCAAAGTAAGTGTATCCAAATCATGTTGGAGTGCATGATTTGTGTCCTAGTGTCCAATGGTGGTAAGTGAATTTAAAACTTATTGAAGTATTTTCAACAAGTAGTTATAGCTCAATTATTAATAAAAACGCTCAAGTGATGAAGTGATTGCAAAAGTGTGGATAACTCAAAGAGGTTGTTGTTCTTAAGTTACATTTTGCTCAAACATTACTCAAACTATAAAAGTACCACAAAAACAATATTTGATATCTTATTTAAGACAGAGAAATCGTTAAACCATAATAGGTTGTTGCTCTTAAGTTATATTTTGCTCAAACATTACTCAAACTATAAGAGTACCACAAAAGCAATATTTGGTATCTTATTTAAGTCAGAGAAATTGTTAAAGATCATGACTATAATATAATACTTTTATATTATATTATTTTTTTTTATATATGTGTTGAATATTATATTGATGGTATAAAATACAGAAAGCATGATTAATGATGAGATATATGACTTAATTCATTCATTAAGTAACTATAATTAGATGATTTTAAGTAAATAATTTATATGATTGGATGGTTAATGTAAAAATTATAATAGTACTCGATGATATTAATAAAGACAATCCTCATATTAATAAATATATATGAATAATATGATTCTTCTTATATAAACACAATTATATAATAATTACTATAGTATTGATAAAGGTAATTTTGCATCACCTTACATCAACTGATAAAAAGAATCCCGAAATTATATACTATAAAATTCAAAATTCAACAACTGAAAATGAAAATATAAAATAAAAGTATAGACTTCATTGAAGTTTATATAATTGCAACACTATTTAAAAAAAATCAAAACTTCTTTATTTAGTCTTCCATGAAGTTTCAATCAATCAGGCCAACATGATATCATTGTTCTCCGTGATTACATTTGATAAAAAGAACCTTTATATCTCGCATAGCTGGAACTCTTCTCAACAAACCAATCAATCACTTGCCAGGCCTATAAATTAATCTTACAAATTAAAAGAATTGGTGATGGAGATGATACTTTCCAATAATTAAAAAAAAGTTGTATAGTTAATGATTTATAATATGCATCTTGGAAATTGAAGTCACTGAGAATAACCCACACCAACTCAATATCATCAACGCTTTTTTTCATTAATAGATATCTAAGCTCTGCTTTAATCCAACAAAGTTTATATCATCCAAATCAACTCATTATTTTTCACATTTTCCAATCAGATTTTCTTCAAAAAGTTTAAGATTGATTTGAGGACTTTTAAAAATGCTTTAAATTTCTATTCTCAGATCAAATCTAATAAATACACGCTTTACTATAATCTTAAATTAAGACAAATTTATCTTTTATCAACTGCATACATGCAACAAATTTTCATATCACAATCAAAGAAAATAGATTCTGAAATTTAAAGTGAACAGAAAACACTTATCTCGATTAAAATTATATTCGACTACTATAATTCTATTATCTATTATTTCTTAATTTATGGCTTCAGAAAAAAAAAAGGATCATTGCAGAAATATATTGATAAAATGTGAAATAATTTAGATTTTAAATCCCAATATCTTATTAGTCTAAAAATAGATCTTTACATTATCATTAAACCAATTATCCAAATTTTAATTGTTTTAAAGTAATAAAAAAAATTTACTTTTAAGTTTTTATGCATTTTTAGTTTTAATTAATCTTACAAAATCAGTTTACAAAATAAAATCTATATCTATTTATAAATTATTGACAAATCTTATTTCTAGTCGTGATATAAGATTTTTAATATTTTTTTAACTTAAATGTGATATGAAATCTCTAATAATTTTTAATTCAAATATGTGATATGAGATCTTTAATATTTTTTAACTCAAATATAAAATTTATATATAAAATAATTTGATAACAACTTAATAGAAAATGATCCAATAAAATTACTTGAATAAGTTGTTTGATTATCTCTAATTATTATATGATTATCTCTAATTAATATAAGATTTTTAATAATATTTACAGAAAATATTATCCATTAATAACTTTTTAATTATATATTTTATTTAGAAAATTCAAATTTCAGGCCCAGTAAAAAAACCAGTTAAATTTCATTTACAAGAATTTACATTCCCCAAGCATGCTTGGTAAAGTACATACGTACGTAGAACAACAACATAATAAAACAAAAGCCATATGTGTGTATATATCTCTTGCTGTCCGTGATGGCAGGCTGCTACAGACTCAGAAATCAGACTATATCACGTGACTAACTATGAACCCACATTTGGAACATATACACTTCTTAGATATTACGAATATTAATATAAGGACCCACTTTTTTCTCTTGTTACTCTCCAATATACATATATCTATTAATATGTTAAATTTTTAAAGAAAAGGAAACTCCAGAGAAATTTTATTTTGTTATATGACTTAGATGTAAGTTACTTTCTAAGAAAAAAAAGTTAGTTTTTAAAAGTTACTTAGACATTAATTATGATATAACTTACTTTCAATTCAAATCAGTTAGAATATAGTGAATAGTTTTTTATACTGGAATTAATTAGATAAAATTTATCCGTTTTAACTGAAATTGAATTAATTCCTGTCGAGTACTTTCTTAACGGTACTTTACAATTTGTTCATGAAATTAGATTACTATATCCTTACAAATGTTTACTTCCTTTATTACTACCAAGAGCTGAAAATTGGTTACAGCTTCTTAGAGTCTAAGTTTCTTAGTTTTGAAGTATCTTTTTCTCATTTTATTCTTCTTTGGAGTTGTTTTTCTTATGTTTATAACTAGAAGCATTGATGATTTGTCTACTCGCTAAAAAAAAGTGTGGAGTAGATTAAATATTTTAACTTAAACAGATGTGTTTTATATAAATCATAACTCGTAATAACGGGTTAATTTGTATAATTGCAATAAAAAAATTTAACTTAAACAGATGTGTTTTATATAAATCGTAACTCGTAATAACGGTTTAATTTGTATAATTGCAATAAAAAATTTACTATATTTAATATTATTGAAATAAAACAGCAAAAATAATGTTTTTTATATCAATATTTTAACTTAAACAGATGTGTTTTTATATAAATCATAACTTGTAATAACGGGTTAATTCGTATAATTGCAATAAAAAAATTTTAACTTAAACAGATGTATTTTATATAAATCATAACTCGTAATAACGGGTTAATTTGTATAATTGCAATAAAAAAGTTTATTGTGTTTTAATATTAGTGAAATAAAACAGCAAAAATAATGTTTTTTTTCATATCAATGAGGATAGTTAATTATTATAGGTTTTTAGTAACTTTGGATGATAGTTTATTTTTTATGTTTTATGTTAGATATTTAAGTGTGAGTCTAAGTCTCACATTGGGTAAGAATGAGAAAGTTGAGCAATATATAAGAAAGAAGACTCACAACCCTAATGTCTTAAGGTTTTGGATTGGAGGTAACGTCATTCCCTTGTATGGATTGGCTCAGTTCTCATTGTTTGATATCTCCTTAAGGTTTTCTCCCTCAGATTCTTCTAACATTTTATAGTTAATTTTAACATATTTATTTGATTTAGATATTAATTTTATGCTTAACTTATTTAAATTTTATTTTTAATTATAGACTCATGGAGTACAATAAAGTTTAAAATATTAAAATAAAATTATTGTCATAACATTTACATATAAGTATTTTTCTAAATCTTGTTCATTCGAACTACTTCTGTAGACTCACGAGTCAATTGTTATGTCGGATGTGCTAACAATTAATTTATAATTTTGATAAGGATCGACTGTTTCAACCTACTTTACCTACTTTTTACAAGATAAATGTGGATGGAGAAAGCTCACACTATCATCTCTATTTATAATTCTATTTAAATATAACTTAAATATGTGTGTAATTATTATTTTTAAAAGAAGAACTAATGTTAAAGACTAATTCAAAGAAGATTCTTAATTTTGAAGTCATTAAAAACTATAGTTGTCATTTATGAAAGTGCTATTTCAACTAAGAGAGGAAATATGTTACTTTAATTTGAGAGGAAATAAGCTAGACTAAGCTAAATTGGTGATTATTGTAATCTCTTTATTATCATATTATATGGAGTACACTTACACTCAACAAATTCATATTTTTATGACATTAAAAAACTATAATAACTAATCTTTGACATGGTTATCCTAACTTGGTATAACAATTAGATGATAAAATCATATGCACAACAAAAATAAAGAAATACAAAAATAAAATCGAAGAAAATAACAACTTAAAAGGTGAAGATAAGATCAAATAGTATGTATATGAACTATTTGGACTAGTAGAAATAATGTTATGTTTCGAAACTTTAAAACTACTGGTGCTTTATTTTCTGATGGTATAGTTGTCTTATTGTTTGCACCTAGTTCATGAATGGAAACATCACACACTGCCTATCTCGGTTTTAGCAGCAGAACATCTGAATTGCTACTAATTATTGTAGCTATTGTGCAAAAATCATGCATGACTCCTGAGTGATTTATGTATTACTAACCACACTACCAGGCTACATTGCCTAGATTTGTTCTTTTGTGGTTTTGCATGTTAGATAGGAGCTTATTAGAGCATGTGCTTAGTAGGATGAAGAAGGACAAGAGCATATTTAGCGATTCTTGCATTTAGACTTTCTAGAATGGAGAGCTCGATTCAAGAATTGCATTTAAAAAGAAAATGTGTCATTGTAGATTAGTTTATATTTACACTCCTTTGACTGTCTTGACAAGGAATAAAAAAAATTGTTGATGCTGGAGGGTCTTGTTGGATGAGTTAAGTTAGAGGTGTTGGATAATTTTATTATTTTTTATCGATTATTGTATTCAATACCTGTTTGTGGAACATTTTCTTAAAAGTTGAAACACCCCTTTTATGCTTCATATTAATTTATATTCTTTTTGTTAATAAAAAAAGCACAAGTGGTAGACTTACTTGGAAGATAGATTTTAAAGATTTTGATGATTTTCAGTTCTTGGTGTCACCCATATTTGTTTGTAACAAGAAACATGATTAAAAGAAATTTAATTACTAGCAAAAACAAATCCATGAGTAAATAGAGATTATTGACTACTCAAGATTTAAATATAATTGAGACTTAAAAACATTATCTACGGGAATCGATTCAAATAAAATGAGACACAAGAACATTGTCAAGGGGAATCTTATCCAACAGTAATTTACATCCGAATAAAAGTGCATATAATTGATGTAAGTTAAATGTCGACAAAAATTTCCAGATGTAATATTATCCAAAGATATCGTTGGATAATTCTAAGCTATGAACAAATTATAACATACATGTTTATAGATAGTAGAATTATATATATATATATATAATCTCTAAGTTAGAAAATTTGCAATTTTAACCTATATTCTTTTATGTTACTTTAGGGTTATTTTAGACTTTTAGACATGCGTCTGCATAATATTTTGTGGTCATTGTATTGTTGTGCAAGAAAAAAGTTGACGAGAAGAAGCAATAATAAATATCTTCTAATTTCATTTTTTTTTTTTCATTTTGGTTTTGTAACCTATATTCTTTCCTCCTTGAGTAGGTGATATGTGATTTCTTCTCCTTCTTTATCTCTTACACAATCTCTTTGTAATTGTAGATCTTCTTCCTGGAAGCACATGTTAGTTGTCTAACCATTAATTTTTGGAAGTACTAATGTAAGTTCTTTTTACATTTTTCAATCAAAATTTAAGGTGATTTGTGTCTTTTTTTTTTCCTTCTTTATCCCTTACACACAAGTGGCAGGAATAAGGGTCTTTTTTTTTTGGAAGCATATGCATGTTGCGTCTAACCATTATTATTTTTTTAAAGTACTAACACTCTTTTTGTAGTTGTAAACAAGTAGTAGAAGTGAAGATTTTATTCTTTGAAGCATACGTCGCGCATTTGACCATTATTTTATGAAAGTATATTAAAGTTTTTGCATATTTTTCAAGGGTCTTTTATCTAGAAGCATAAGCCAGTTGTGTCTGATGAATATTTATTGGAAGTACCATAGTAATATTTTTCATATTTTCAGACAACGTTTGAGGTGCTCTATGTCTTCTTCTACTTCTTTATTTCTCATACTTTTTTATTCTCGAATTTTGATATTGGTCGAGGATTAAAGACATATAATATACCTGCGCTCTTTTTGGAAACATATTTCGAAGGATATTTTTCTAAGAAATTAGTTAATAGTCACAACCTAACGATGTTTGCAACTTAGAAAATAATTTTAAAAGGAAGACTTTTATTTCAACAGACTAGGCGAGAACAATGTCTAATATAAGTCAGATGAAATCTTATTTGACAAACTCAATATAATGTAGAAGATTATATATCTTCTAGTTTGTTTAAACAATATCTTATTTATATACACGTACTTTTGTGTCAGAAATAATTATAGATCAAACAATCATGTCTCGAGGGTGCTAATAACTATTAATGAATTTTTATTTATAGTTATAAATTGAAGTTAATTAATATTTTGAATCACGCTAGTTTTCATTTATTGTTTTCTTTGTTATTTTGTTTTAACCGTATAGTTGTTGTTGTAGGTTTCTTTGTTATTTAAGTTATGAAATCTTAAATTTGATATTCATATGTTTCAACTTTAAGATCATTTAGGGACAAATGAACCTAAGAGTAGGCAATGTAGCTAATGCACGTCTTTTAGAGTACATAATTGAGAATTGAATGAGGGAGACCTTCGAGTCATAATTCCATTAATCTATCCGATCATAAATCAAAGCATGGCAAATTGTGATGTTAAATCAATGAGTTCAAAGACTTTTAAATCGGGAAGTAAATATTCCTCAAAAATATAATGATCCTTCTATTTTTTTTTACTGTTTCAAAGTTGAAATAAGCTTATTTTCTATCTTCAAATAAAACTATTTTTTTAGTTTAAAAATTATTTTGGTCTTGCTACTTAATTGTCGTCATAATTAATATTAAAAAAATATGTGACAAAGTGTTTAGTGATAAAAATACAAAATTAAAACAAGTTATTAAGTTAACGATTTATAATGATTAGTTATATAAATAAAGTCTTTAATAAAATTTAAGATAAGAAATTAAATTAATTTTTTTAATTACGGCTTCTGAAAAACTAATTTTAAATTCAAATGACAACGTAAAATTGATAAATTAAAAATATATTTAAAATAAAAAAAATATTCTATACCTAAGAATAGAGATTAATGAGGGGTGATATAAACTAAAATGGTTAACTCCTTGTCTTTTCACTAGTAGAAACCTTTGGTTGTAAAGTGTTGGGGGCTCGAATTTTAATTGGCCACATTTCATTGTAGAATGACATAATTAATATTATTTTATTTCAACGTGTGGCCATGTTATAAGCTATTACTTGTAGGTTGTAATTGATTATTGGCTTTTTTTTTTTTTTTTTTTTTTTTTTTATGAAAAGAAAGCAACTGATAAGATGGTAATTAAAAGTGGTAAGTATTGATGATCCATGCTTAGAGAGTGACTATAGTTGTTTCTCATCCTTTAATGATGATGTTTTGCATCCATCAAGTGATTGTTTACTGCATGGATTTATCAACTCTACACTGTTGAATGAGTGTTTGGCAATCCATCACAATCCAAAATTGTATACTTTCCATATAAAGCTATTATAATTTTTTTTTTTGTCTTTTTTTTATCCTCATTAATTAGTTAGAATCCCTTATACCCTTTTAGAATTATATATAAAAAAACGAATTTTGTTTTAAAATGATATTATTAAGGTCCATTCAAATATTTAAAATTTATTTAAAGAATATAAGTTTATTTGTTTAGATTATAACTTTCTTAGAAAAAGGAAACATATTACAAAAAGCATAACTCAAATCGCAACCAAAACCATTTAATTGTTTTAAAACATGACCTCTTGTGATTTATTTATTTTTTTCTTTAAAACATTGAGGTAGAGTGTAAGAACAAACAATGAAAATTATTTCAATAAATCAAAGAAAAATAGAATAATAAAATTAAGATGAAAATATAGAAATAAAAGGATTTTTATATTGATTTGATTCTACAAAAATCTATATAAAGTTAATTCAAACGAGATTAGTAAATTGCTTCACTATATTCTTAAATTATTCAGTTATATTAATTCCTATGCAAATAAAATAAAATAATTACAAAAAACTAATTTTTGAATGCAAAATTACCTGTTATTATTTTGGAAATTGATTATTTTTTTACATTTGTAAGATAATTGAAGTTACACTCATATTTTAAAAGTACAGTCATCATCAAAATCTAATCATAATCATTGTGAGTACCAACACATATTTAAAAAAAATATATTAAGCTTTGAAATATAAATTCTAAAATTTTCATTAATATTACTTTAAAATATATTTCCCCTTTTTTTAGGAAAATAATATATTAAAATAAATTTAAATCTTAGAAATGATATATATAACTTTAGTTATCACTCGAATAGTATTAATTTGAGACGAAATTTTAAAATATTATAAACTATATTTACAAAATATGTCTTTGTTATTTTATATTTATTAACTTATTTATCAGTTATTTTATTTAAGGCATTCAGTTCAAAAAAATTCAACTCTTAGCTTTTAATTTATTGGTTTTCAGGTAGTTTATTTGAAAAATAAAAATAATTGAATCCAAATTAAATTAAGTTTGTGAAACATAAGCTTCTGAAATTTTAAATTGAACTTGGTCATGACATTAATGTATCGGTAGAATTATCTTTGGTTTGAGATGAGTAATATGGAGACATAAAGAGTGGAGAACTCTGGTGAGGGTTAGACCATATCATCCTTAAAATATGTTATGATTAGCAATAAAAACCCAAAGATTGTGTTTAAAAACCATAGGAAAATAAAATAGATTCAACAATAACTGTTATGTGAGAAAGAGAAAAGACAGAGCATGCATTAAATTTTAACTATATGAATACTAAAGCTTCCACCCTGATGAAATAAAGAATTTAATATAATAATATGAAAATCATATTCCACAAATTTATGTAAAATATATTTGCTATATATTAGAAAAAAATTATAGCAATATATATTATATCAATCTTCCTTAATTAAAGCTTACCTTGGGAATTGTCAAGTAGAGTGATGATAAGGTTTTGAATATTTGAGATGAGGTAAAAATGCAATTATTTTTTCTTTCTAATGGTAGAAACTTTTGCTTGACGTGGACTAATATAAGTTCAAATAAAAGATTTATTATAGACTAGGCATAGACCTACTTGGAAGTTTATCCTAAAATACAATTTCACTTTGATCAATACCAATACTCAAATTATAGTTCTTAGACTCAACAAATCATTTAGGTTTGAATTCTCACAAACATAAATTTTTCAAATTTTGTTAAACTAGTGACAATTAATTACATGAAACAGATAAATAAATGAATATATAATAAATCAAATATTGGGAATGGGTCAACATAGTAGCTAGTGTGATTAAATTTACAAAGTGGGGTAGTTTTATTTATTTTTAAATAATGACACGTTATCCCTCTATTAAAAATTTAAGGAATGAGTATAATATAATAAGTAAATTAATGAATTAATGATAAAATACATAATTTAGTCTCAAATTTGAACTCTTGAAAAACAAGTGGGTCGATAAAGTTATTGTAAAACCAAGCTTCTGAATTTTTCAAATTTGCTATTAATATTGGTAAATAATTGTGATTATTATAAAAATATTTATTTAGTACGTGCTTAGTGGTGTCAACTCTCTAGTGTGGTCAAACCATACCGACCATAGACAATTGCCATTGAACCAATATTTTAGGTTGAGTTTTCATGATTACACAAAAGGAATCATAATAAAAGCGTAGCAAAGAAAAGCACAAAACAAATCAAATTGAAAGCAAGTTTTAAGTATTTCGTGCAAGAAGATTTCACAATCACACACCACTATTAAGCTAAGAAAAGAATTGGAAGGTATGAGGTCTTAGTTATGATAATCAGTTTTATCAGTTTAATTAGGGTGGGTTTAGCTTCCTAATCCACTTTCCATCAATATATTATTTAATGGTTTACATTTGATTATGATACGTTTGAATAGCTTGGTTTTGCTAATTGAATATTCATTCTTTGTCTGAAAAAAATTGGCACAACTTGCTTTTGGGACATACACGTGAAGGGAAAAACATGCGCACATACAATGCATAGTTTCCACATTCCAAACCCTAATCAACCCAAAATGTGTGCAATTAATTAATTAAGCAGACTTTTGCTAAAGTTTTTAACCTGATTAATTCGGATTAGGTTGGGTTCCAAACAATAATAAAAAATTAACCTAATTAAATATGTTTGAGTTAGATTATATTGGGTTTATTGTTTCTCTTAAGTAGTTGGATAGTTAAGTTGACTAAGTAAACAATAATTTACTTCAAAAAAGTATGAAATAAAAAAAGTATCGATGATAAATTTCAGAGTTATAAATGATTTTGCTAATACAAAACCAGCTTCTAGATAATTAACATGAACAACAATATAGGAAATTAAAGCATCTTACATCATAATGCAAAAAAAATAAAAAATAATAAATACATATATAAAGCTAGTTCAAAAGATATGAACAACATGAGTTAAATTAAAAGTAAACACTAATTATGATATTGCAATGAAATTATAATTTATATCATTAATGCAGGTGGGGTTGAGAAATCATATAATATAACCCTAAAATATTGAAGGGTTATAACAAAGCAAAAATTAAACTAACACAATCAAATATACAAGTGATTAAAATTTGATAAGTAGCCACTAGTGGATGAGGATGATAAAAGTGAAGTAATATTCATGTTGCGCCTGGCTTGGAAAATCAACAAAAACAATGATAGTGGCATGGCACCATACTCTTCGAATTAAATGCCACATAATGGTGCCATAACTTGTGTTCTTTGACAAAGTGGAGATGATGAACATCACAATTCACAACCAATGGCTAATTGAAGTCTCTCACATCCTTATTAGAAGTTATAACTGAACAAAGTAATTGGCAAATAGTGTGCTTTGGGAAAATTGGTCTCCATAATAGAGGAAGATTAGGATGGTGATGTTGACTTTTTGTTGCAATTTTCATACGTGGTTTTTAGTGGAAAGCAAAGAAGGGTAATAAATCTTTCCAAAAGAAAATAAAATCTTAGTATGCTTTCACCTCATGGGATGTTCCATTATCATTCCCACAATTATCCAATAATAATAACATTAAGCTTTAAATATATATGTTTCTAGGTATTAAGAAGTGGACTTTAAACCTAACTTCATCTTACAAAATTGACTTGCAAGTTAAAATTTGTATCTACTTAGTGAAAGGTTTTATTTCTAGTCAATGTGGGATCTCCAACATCCCCCTCACACCGAAACTTTTCAACTCGAGCGTGAAACTTATATGTAAGGGTGGTTTGATAACAATCTGATAGTGGGTGGCTTGATATGTCCAACAACCTTGCTAGGATAAGCTCTGATACCATATTAAGAAGTGAACTTTAAGCTTAACTCAACCTTACAAAACTGACTTGTAATGTGAGGTTTGTACTCACTTATAAACTATTGAAAAGCCTCATCTTTAGTCGTTATATTATTTCGAGCAACTTTCATTTTTGGAGCGTCTTAATCCGAGCTTTCTATCAAAAGTTATGGTCGTTTGAAGTGTTTTTGCCCTAAATTTTTGCAACTCAAAATCTATGATAAATCTATATAACATAAGAACTCTACCATCAAATATATACTAAATCAAGTTGCTGATAAAAAATTTGGGTCAAAAACCAATTTATAACTATTTTTAATGAATTTTACAAAATTACTAACCTCTTGCAAAGAGAATCACTGAGGGACGTTGAACCAAGCATTCACTCTGCAAAAAAGTCACACATCAAGCATATAACATTCTAAAAAACCTGCAACGTAAAAAAGGTATCAAACCACCTATGTCGAAAACGCTGAAGAAAGTAGATGAAGGCAATGAAGGAACCAACCAAATGAGCGTGAGTAAAAAGAATAGAGAATAAACCAAAGAGACTCAACGGCGTAGCACAAGAGGGCCTGAGAGGGAGAGAAAAAGATAAATAACGTAAGGAGTGAAAACATTAGGTTAATAAACAGTGCATGGAGATTAAAATAAGAATACTACAACGGTTGGAGAGCACAACCGCTGAATAGTAAAGAGATGCTAAAGCAATTAGGAGCTCAACCGCTGCAATATCTTTGTACATAATTTAAAAATGACATCGTGTTTTTATTTTCATTGGTTTTTTTTAAACGTTATTTTTTCTTGTTATAGAATGTGTTTTTTTACTAATGTTATATATATAGAAAAGTGTTTTAATTATGGTTTTTATAATTTTTTTTATTCAAAATTTAAAGTTATTTCTTTAATTCTTATAAAAGTGAGTAATTTTTTTATTTGCTATTCCTTTAAAATCTGAAATCATTATTTTGTTTATTAAACTTTATTTTAAGGTATACGTATATAATAGGATTAAGAAATTTAAAAGTATGATTAATGTTAGCAATATTATATAGTAATCCTTTGTAGGTGTTACTTAAAATGTCCATTCAACTTTTCTTTAAATATATAAATAGGTAATGAGGATTCGATATTAATAAAAATAAATAAAATTTAAACTTTTTGAAGATTTTATTTTATTTTATAAAACTAAAAAGAAACATCAACTAAATTTCTCACTGGAAATTCTACAGTGGAGGATGAGGAGTCAATTGATCACAGAAACAATATTTTTTTTCCTGTTCAATATATATAATATATTGTTTTATGGACTTTTTTGGACAAAAGTGAAAAAGAGAAGGAAAAGATTTCCCGAGAGTGTCTTGGCATATGAAATGGTTGGTTTATTGGCAGATAGCAAAATCTGTGTCAATGGAGTTTGGTCCCCACATTTACGATTCGGTAGGAAGCAAAATTCAATTGTTCCTTTTCAAAAACTTGTTCACTCGTGACACTCCAATCACACGTCATATGTGGCACCATATTAGAGTTTTGAAAATAATTTATTTATTAATACTTATAAAATCATAATACATATCTTTTAACCTTTTACATTTTAAATATTATTTTTTTACATTTCTTGCTTACATTACATATTGGTATTTTATTTATATTTCATTAGTATTATTGTGTAAAGATGAGGTGTTGGGTCTATGATTAAAACGAATTCGTGTAATGTTTTTCCCTCCGACATTCATAACAGTTAATAATTCTATTTTTTTAATATATTTTTATTTACTTTAAAAATATTGTGAGATTTTTATTTTACTTTTTTGCTCTTTTTGATTTAGTAAAAATATACAAGGATACAATTGTTATACTGATATTCTTATTCTTTTTATATTTACTTTTAAGTTAGCCAATAAAATTCATATATATATATATATATATATATATATATATATATATATATATATATATATATATATATATATATATATATATATTGTTAATAATAAAAAACAAATAAATAAAGAGAATATTTAGGATGTTTCAACATAGTTTCTAAGACATAAAATCTGCATTAGCTAATATAAGCAGTTTTGTTAGTCTATAAAGTCCTCCAAAAAATTTCTCCCACTACTGCTATGACATGAATCTTGTGCTTATATAATAAAAATAACATATGCATTCATCTTTTTAATTAATCTGGTGTTTATTTTTAATTAAAAATGATATTTGTAGGATAACATATGCATTTGGTCCTTAAAAAGTTTTTGTCAAATATAATTTTATAATAGTTTTACTTTTGGTCAACTAAGTATTTTACTTAACCTTTTACAGATATTGTTTAAAGGAACAAAATTGGTACATTTTAAAATTAGAAGAAAAATAAAAAAAATAGATAAAAAATCATAAAGGGTCAAATTGAATCAAAAAAAATTTAGAACTAGAAACATATTTTTATTCTAATTTGTATCATAATTAACTCAAATTCTATTAAAAGCTAAATTTTATCATTTAAAATTATCATAATTATATTTATAGAGCTTCAAATATAACCTTTCAGAAAAAAAATATATTGTACATGAAATTAATTACATAAGGAAAACATACTTGATTTTTGTAATGTAAACAGATTTATAATAGCAACATATGTAAATTCACATCCTATAATACAACACACATATATTTTTATTGTGTATTTTTCACAAATAAAATGTATTTTCATCAAATATATTTTCGTCAGAAAGACAGGTTCGAAAAGATAACGGTGTGGACATAGAAAAACCAGGGGTGAGAACAATATCCTAAACCTGTTAGCATAAATTATAACTTTACACGTCTTCTTCCTGCACCTCTACAATATTACCTTGCACCTCCATAATTTGTAAAATTCCAAAACTACCCTTGATGAAGATTTTTGTTAGATGTGGCTGAAGGTCGTGATAAGATTTTGAAATTTGGTCGTTTAGCTTTCGTATTGGTGATGGAGGGTTATGGACCACTCTTTGAGTTTCTAGAACAAACTTATTAATACATGGTAATCAAAACAGTCATTTTATATAATGTGGGAATTGAAAATTAATAAATTTAAAAAAAATATGTCATTCAATTAAATTCACGTGAGAAATGCAAAGTAAATCACTATTATCACATTTTCAATGTTAGTGATCATTCAATCTTAAAGACTGAAAATAACATTACACAACATCAAAGAAATTTTTTTAATCATAGAAGGAAAAGAAGTAGTATTATTTGGAATACTTAAAACCCATTTAAACCTTTAATAGACTTTCAAAAAATGTATCACTGGTAATGTGACGAATGTTAAATAGACTATCATTTACGATATTGTTAACATCATTAATGTCTTTTAATCCTACACACTAATGAATAAAAATAAATTAAAAGACTAAAAGAATAAAAACATTTAATTAGAGGATCAAAATAAATAATAGTTCTAAACCAGAGGACTGCAAACATATTTAAAGCAAAAAATTATTAAGAATAATATATGAAAAAAATTAAAAATTTTATGAGAACTAAAATATTATTTAAACCCGTTAGAAAAAGAAATAGGTGGACTTATTTTCTTAACTTCTTTCCTCATTTATTTGGGTCCAAAGACGTAGTAAATTGAGAAGACAATTGCTTCTTACACTACAATCAATTTTGACCTGTACCCCATCATTTTTAGAAAATATCAAGATTGTCCTTGTTATTTTTATTAGAAGAGAATAGCTCCAATGGAGGAGATGCTTCATGGCTCAATTTGCATGGCTGAGAATCGTTATTGTTCCAGGGAGGTGCAGTAGACATGGTGGTGGAGTGATTCTTCCTCCACCTCCATGACGACTTCCTGCACTTCTATAGTTTTTCAAATTTCCATTTTGAACATAATGAAAAGACTAAAATATCCTTCATCTACAACTCATAGTATAAAAATTTTGAAATACATTGTGGGTTCTACAACTCGCAATGCATCTTTTAAAATTTTTACATTATGGGTTGTACAACTCGCAATACATTTTAAAAAAATTTTATATTTTTACATTGCGGGTTGTACAACCCGCAAAACAAATATTACAAAAATTTGTAGCCTTGACCAGGATCAAACTGGAAACCTTTACTGCGTAAGACTAAGGTGATAACCACTACACCATAGCATATTGCTGGTTGTACAACTTGCAAAACAAAACAATTTATAAATACATTGCGGGTTACAATTTTTTTTTTAAATGTATTGCGGGTTGTACAACCCGCAATGTAAAAATACAAATTTTTTTAAAATGTATTGCAGGTTGTACAACCTGCAATGTAAAAATTTTAAAAAACGTATTGCGAGTTCTACAGCCCGCAATGTAAAATTTTTTGAAACACATTGCGGGTTGTATAACCTGCAATTCATTTTTGAAATTATTTTGAATTGCGGATTGTACAACCCACAATGTGTTTCAAAATTTTTTACATTGCGGGTTGTAGAACCCGTAATGTGTTTCAAAATTTTTACACTATGGATTGTAGACAAAAGACATTTTGATCTTTTCATTATATCCAAAATGGAAATTTTGGAATTGCAGGAAGTCGTCATGGAGGTGCAGGAAGAATCACTCATGGTGGTGATATTGAGAGGGAAGGAAAGGAGGTTTGAGGTAAGGTTTGTTGTCTTATTTATTGTTGATTTTTTTTTTCTTTTGACATTCTACCGTTCTATGTTCAATTTTTATTTTTTTATTTTAATTAATTTTTTTTTGAATTTTATAACAAATTTTTTTTGGATTGGGGTGAGAATAAATGAAAAAGAAGAAGAAAAAAGAGTGAGATTATCTGAATTGAAAAAAATAAAAAATAAATAAAACATTTGTAGTAGAATTTGATTGATATAAAAAAAATTATATCAAATGTACAATATAATCAAAATAAAACAATATCCTTGATTGTATTCTTTAATAAGAATAACTTAAAATTGAAAAATAATTTAAGTAATTAATAAAAATAATATTTAAAAATATTTAATTTTTGAAATTGAATATATATAAACAATTAATTACAAATGATATTAATTTTTTTTCAAATATGAATTTAAAAAAGTAAAAGTGAAATATACATTACAAGAAAAAAGAAATTAAGTTAGAGGCTAATTTAGAATCTAATGGTATAGGTTACTAAAAACCTTAGTAGCTAATGATAGATATCAATTATTTAACTTAATTTCTCACTAAATTCAATCATTATTTCTATTTTATAATTATTTAGCAACCAAAATCTAATTTGATGATTATTTTGATCACAATTAGTAACCATTCTATTTGGTAGCTAAAAATTAGTCTCTAAATAATTTTTTTTTTTGTAATGATAAAAAATCGTGACTGAGAAATGGGATTTGTAAATTAAATTTAAACACGTAAAAAATTAAACAATAATATGTGAATAGAATTACTACACATGCAATTATTTACTAACATAATTTACAAACCCTAAAATATAATTAAAAAGTAATATTTAATATACATTATTATGCATATAATTGACTGACATTATAAAAATTAATAAATTTAAAATACAAATCACAAAAAATCAAGAGTACATATTCTTCACACATAACTCAGGATAAAGTAATAAATTCAACATTATTAATTATTTATAACGTTCTCTTATCGCTGTTAATTAAGAAAAAATATAAATACTGATAGTATTTAATAAATAAATCTAAAGTTAATATAAACAATTAGAAAATTTATTTTAAAAAATTAATAATTTTTTCCAAAATATATCTTAATAAGGAATTGGGAAAATGTTTTCTATTTCTGCATTATGTAATTTTATATAATATAAGACGCAACACGTTCGGATTCTATTCCAACCAATAACAACATGTCTGACGCAGGTTAGGTGCTGATATATATCTATATATATATATATGAGTGGATGTTAACAGTGATGTTAAAATAATTAAAAATGATATTTTGACAAAGATATTTCTATTTGATAGATATTTTAATGAGTTATACGTATTTATAAATTTTTAAAAAATATATGACAGTCGTGATTAAGATATTTTTTTGTTTTGATATGTAATTTGTTGATAAATATTTTTGAATTTATCTATTAAATATGAAAACTAAAATTTTATGTGTTTATCTCTTCTCTTAGTTTAAAGAAAAGATAGAATTATAATTATACCGTTATGTAAAGAAAACATGTCTTTTGGTTTGTGATTTAATAAGGTCAAAGTCAGAATATTTCTAAAAAATTATAAAACTCTTTTAAAATGTATGACATTCACTTTGGGATAGTTTATTTTGTTTTAGTATGTGAGACACTCATATTCGGATAGTTTATTCTGTTTTAGTATGTGGGACACTCACATCCGGATAGTTTATTCTGTTTTAGTATGTGGTTAGCTGAGAAAGACTTTTGAACTCCATGTTACAAATATGGAAAGTAGACGCGTTCGTTTTCGTTTTGAAAAAATATAATTAAGATAATTTCCTTTATTTTGACATGTAATTTACTTATAAGAACTTTTGAACTTATCTAAAAGATATGAAAAATAAGAATCTCATATGTTCATGTTTTCTCTTATTTGAAAAAAAAAAATACAATTATAATATTATAAAAAATAAGAATCTTTAAATAATTTTCTATGTTTTAATATATAATTTACTCATGAGTATTACTTTTGAAATTCAGATAAAAAATAAAAAACACGTATAAACGTAACACACATAAGTAAGTGAATAATTTATTTTTTTTCATATAAAAGTGTAAAATGGGTGGCAAAAGTATCATGTACCTAAAATAACACCACCAGTAAACACTCATTATCCATGTTCTAGAAACACCTGCTTCATCCTAGTTAAAAGCACTTGCTTATCCACATTGTACTTCATTCTCCAAAAGCACTTTTTTCACACTACAAGAAAAAATTGCAGATGAGTAACCCTGCAGAGAGAAAGCCACACGCAGTGTTGATCCCATTTCCAGCTCAAGGCCATATCAATCCTTTGTTCAGACTAGCAAAGTTACTTCATCTTAGAGGCTTTCACATTACCTTTGTCCACACTGAATACAACTACAAACGCTTGCTCAATTCAAGGGCTCTTAAAGACCTTCATGATCTTCCACATTTTCATTTTGAGACAATCCCAGATGGTCTTCCCCTCACAGATGAAGCTGCTAATGTCACTCAAGACACTGTGGCCCTTTTTAAATCAGCCAGAGAGAACTTTCTCCTACCCTTTTGTGAACTTCTTGCTAAACTCAATCATTCTGCCATTGCTGGCCTTATACCTCCAGTTACTTGCTTGGTTTCTGATATGTGCTTGACTTTTACTACACAAGCTGCTCAAGAACTAGCACTCCCTATTCTTCAAGTTTCAACGGCCAGTGCCACCTGCTTACTGTCTATTTTACACCTCCCTACGCTTTCTGATAAAGGTCTAATACCACTCAAAGGTATGCATTAAAACTCTTTCTTAACAAAGTGCATGAACAATACGAATAATTTATTAGGTATCCAAGTAAGAATATTGATTAAAAATGGAAAAGTTTAATAATAAAAAGAAATTCACAAAACTGATATCTTAATATTCTGAATTGAAGGTGAGATTAATTTTTTGTATGGAAGGTGTCCATTTTCCTAGCATAATTCGGATCCGGTTCCTCTAAATGAAGTAATGTCAATAATTGATGAGACTTGACAGTTCATATTATGTGTATGTGCATAACAAATAATGTCTTTGCTGAGATATCAGTTTTTGGTTTTCCTGATAGACTGAACTAAAAATATTACTTTTCTTTCTTCAGAGAAGTTTTATAGCATCCATTAGGTAAGACAAGTCAGAATCTTAATCTGAATTGAAATAGTAGCTGCAGGTAACAAAGTTCTCGGAAAAGTTATTTCAATGTTAGCCTGTTTTACTATTTGGAACTAACAATGGATACATGATTATGAAGAAAATGTTCATCTGTAATTATGTGGAACTTGTAACTATTGGCTTTGTGATCATGATTGCAGATGAGAGTTATTTGACAAATGGGTATTTGGACACCAAACTAGACTGGATTCCAGGTTTGAAAAACTTTAGATTGAAGGACCTGCCTGACCAAATATGGACAACATATCCAAATAACTTTATGGTAGAATATATCACTGATATAGCTGATAGTGTGCTCAAAGCCCCTGCTATTGTTATAAATACTTCTGATGAACTTGAGAGTGAGGCATTGAAGGCTCTCTCTTCTATGCTCCCTTCTGTTTACCCCATTGGCCCTTTACCTTTACTTTTAAATCAAAGTCCACAGAATCATGTGGAATCTTTAGGTTCCAATCTTTGGAAGGAAGATACTGAGTGCCTTGAATGGCTTAAATCCAAGGAACCTAATTCTGTTGTTTATGTGAATTTTGGTAGCATCACAGTTGTGTCTCCTGAGCAATTTTTGGAGTTTTCTTGGGGTTTGGCCAACAGCAAGAGACCCTTTTTGTGGATCATTAGGCCTGACCTTGTCATTGGTGGCTCAGTGATTTTGTCATCTGAGTTTGTGAATGAAATATCTGATAGAGGCCTAATTGCAAGCTGGTGTCCACAAGAGCAAGTGCTGAATCACCCTTCAGTTGGTGGATTATTGACTCATTGTGGATGGAACTCAACAATTGAAAGCATTTGTGCTGGTGTGCCAATGCTGTGTTGGCCATTTTTTGCTGACCAGCCAACAAACTGCAGAACTATTTGCAATGAATGGGGCATTGGGATTGAGATTGACACTGATGTGAAGAGAAAGGAGGTGGAGAAACATGTCAATGAATTGATGGTGGGAGAGAAAGGAAAGAAGATGAGGCAAAAGGTCTTGCAGTTGAAGAAGAAGGCAGAGGAGGACACTAGATCTGGTGGTCTTTCATGCATGAACTTGTACAAAGTGATTAGTGAAGTGTTGTTGAAACAAAATTAGATTAAACAGTTTTTCTTTTTCCTCCAAATCTGTACTGTGATGTGTCATTGATCTTCTCTTGGATTTGTTGCTTTGTGAAGCAAAAATGATGCCTCAGGTGTAAGTGGCACTTATATCTATTACATATATAAGCTATCTATTACTTTGTGTCTTTGAGCATCACATAAGAAGTCTATGACCTTTTACTTGTATCATTATTTTAGTGTTTTTTTCTTAGGCTTAATGCTTTTTCATTTGCAGCTAATATTTATGAAATGGAAAAATTGCTTAAGCACAAGTTTGTTTTATGTCTATTCAGAAATTTAAAACAAATAGAATGTGAGCAAGATATTCTTTGATACATGTTATATTATATTGAGTATTAGAAAGTTAGATTGATTATCAGTTACAATTTTTCAAAATAGTTTTTTTTTATTGACTTACTCAATGAACAAGTTAATTTTTTATTTTTTATTTTACATAGTTTACATATAAAATAGATTAGGCTTTCTTTAAATTAGAAAATAAATTTGAAAAAGCGGATTTGAATTAATTTGAGATGAAAGTGGGTGAAAAATTAGATTGTTTAAATTAAGACAAAGATGATGAGAAATGAAAAAACATTTATAAAAGTTTGTAAGTGATATGATATATGTGATTGATAAAATAATTTTATAATATATGAAATTATTGTTAAAATTAATTTAAGATTAAATATAATTAATTTATTGAGTGTGATTGAAAAATTATTATTATTTTCATTAATAAATCATAAAAGTATGACTTATTTTAAATTAAAATTAAAATGAAAAATTAAAATGAAAAATTAAATTATTATTGTTAATAATTATTATTTATAAATTTATTTTGATTATTATTATTACTTTTATTATCATTTTACAATTTTATTATTTTTATTATTGTAATTATTACTTATAATTTTATTATTTTTATTACTATATTTAGTTTTTAAATTAATGTTATTAGTATTTAAATTTTTATAACTATCTTAATTTTATAATTATTTTATAAATTTATTATTAATATATTTGATTTTTATTAATATTTTATATTACTACTTTATTAAATTTATTATTATTTTAATAATAATAATAGTAGTAATTATTATTATTATAATTTATACTATATAATTATTATATTTATTTAATTGTAATAAAATATAAAATATTAATAAATTATTATATTTATTACAAAATGTAATAAAAAGTTTCAACTTTCCTAATAAATCACTACATCCATGTGAAGAAAGAATTGACCGATTGTTTTACCTAGTTTTCAGTTTATTATTATTATTATTATTATTTTAATTTTCAATTTTTTAACTTTTATCTTAAATCTTCGTTATTTGTCTTTCTTAGCAAATCAATAGTTAGAAGGACCGATAGAGTTACACTCGAGTCAAAATGTGTTTGAGTCATCATAATAATAAAATAAAATTTTAGTAAAATAAATAAAAAAAATAAAGCAGAACCATCATTTTTTAAAGTTTTGTTTTAAAATACAATTTATTTATGTTGCTTGTTTTTAAAATAATAATATTATTTTAAAATAAAATATTAAAGGACAATTTAGACTCCCTGTCAGTTTGAATTTTGACTGATCTCTTCTTGATAAAGTATTATTCCACACAAATTTATTAATTTAAGCTCTTTCTTTAATCAAGCGTTTGAACATGAGTACTTCCAAGTGTTAAGAAAGTATAATTTTTATATTTACAGTGAAAAAAAATTTATTTATAAATTGAGTACCCCTGTTTTCCACCCTGCAGTGTGGTTCAAATTGAGCATTTGAGAGAATCACTACTGAGCTAGAGAAATGATGAGGCAAGATGTGGGATTTTGGAGAAAAAGAAAAAAGGAAATAAAAAAAGTTTAATAGTTAAAACTTCTTATAAATTCAAGTTCAACTTTTTTTCCGAATTTTATTAATTTTAGTTGTTATATTTTTAAAGCAAATAAATTTAGTACAAATGTATTATAAAAGGATTTATAAAAATGTATTGTTTTATATTAAAATTTATTCTTAAGTGTGACAGTTTTTTTTTTTTTTATGAATAGCATTTCGTTTTAAAATAATAAAGTGACTTTTTAAGTATAATATTGTTATTGTCTATAGACTAATGTAGTTATCATTTATTGGTATTTATATATTTGATTATTAAATAAATTTTTATATATTTAATTATTAAATAAATTTTTATATATTTAATTATTAATTTAGTTTTAATGAATTGGTTATTAAATTGCTTTTTATATAATTAACACTTAGATTAGTTTATATATATAGTTGTTAACTTAGTTTCTATATATTTAATATCTAAATTAGTATTTAACATTAATTACAAGTTTTAAATACTTTTTATTATTAGATTTTAAATTAATTTCTAACTAAAAGTTAATAAATTATCATGTTAATAATAACATGATACATAATAATTTTATTTAAATTAATAAATGAAGTAAGATGTGAAAAGATAAATAAAAATTTTGAAAAATTAAAATTATAAAATGGATGTACATTATACTGGATGAAAGAAAATATTTTAAACTATAAAAATGTATATTAAAAATCATTTTATTTGTATATACAATATTTCTATTTTTTTTTTAATTTTACTAATTTTAGTTGTTATATTTTTAAAATAAATAAATTTACTATACATGTATAAAAAATTCATGAAAATATTTTTCCATGTTAAAATTTATTCTTAAGTATGCTATTTTTTTTTAAATATGATTGCAACTTAAAATAATAAAGTAATTTTTTAAGTATGATATTTTTATTATTTAGAGATTAATATAGTGATCCTTTATTAGTATTTATATATTTGATCGTTAAATTGAGTTTAATGAAATTGATTGTTAAATTACTCTTTATACAATTGACAGCTAGTAAACTTATAATAAATTGATTTTTATAATCAATTTTTCCTTCAGGTATTTCTTTTCACTATCGAAACTTTTAGCATTTGATTCCAAAATTCATCGTTGTCCATCTCTAGAAGAATCCAAGGATACTAATTACCCTAAACCGTAAACAATAAAAAATTATTAAAAGATAGAATCTCAAAGAGAACCATACCCTTAGATTTTGAACTAATTGCTAATATATGGATTTATCCATGGCCTTGTTTAGCTTTCACAGCATCAGAAAATATATGAATATATCACAATGAAAGCAAGTTATGAATAGACAAAACACCAACTCGGATAAATTCCACATATAATTAACATTACATATCTCAATATTTTTCAAAAGCTCTACACCATGCAAATTTAACTTCACTTTATATTTGAATCTTTCTATTTCCCTTTGCTGGAAGCTCATCAAAATAGCCTGGTTTCCGTCGAGTACTTTATTTAATCGACGGGGTGAAATAGCATCGGGCATGGTGGTTAGCCTGTGTAGTAGTTACAGGGTGCTGGTGCACTTAGTGGTGGCAATGGACTCTGAGGTGGTGACGATGGACTCTGAGGTGGTGACGATGGACTTGGACTCTTGGTAGGTGGATGCAACGGACTTGCAGGTGGTGGCAATGGACTTGGACTCTTGGTAGGTGGTGGCAGTGGCCTTGGTATCTGGGGTGGTGGTGGCAATGGACTTGGAATCTGGGGTGATGGAGATGGTGGCAATGGTTTCGGAATCTGGGGTGATGGAGATGGTGGCAATGGTCTTGGAATCTGGGGAGATGGAGATGGTGGCAATGGACATGGAATCTGGGGTGATGGAGATGGTGGCAATGGACTTGGAATATGAGGTGATGGTGGCAATGGACTTGGAATATGGGGTGATGGAGATGGTGGCAATGGTCTCGGAATCTGGGGTGATGGTGATGGTGGCAATGGTCTTGGAATCTGGGGTGATGGAGAAGGTGGCAATGGTCTTGGAATGTGGGGTGATGGAGAAGGTGGCAATGGTTTTGGAATCTGGGGTGATGGAGAAGGTGGCAATGGTTTTGGAATCTGGGGTGATGGAGAAGGTGGCAATGGTTTTGGAATCTGGGGTGTTGGAGATGGTGGCAATGGTTTTGGAATCTGGGGTGATGGTGATGGTGCTGGTGATGGTGGCAATGGTCTTGGAATCTGGGGTGATGGAGATGGTGGCAATGGACTTAGAGGTGGTTGCACTGGACTGGGAGATCGGGGTGGTGGGGGTGGGCTTTTTGGGGTGGGAGGTAGGTATGGGTTGGGTGGTAGGAATGGGATTGGAGGTATGAAGGGAAATGGAGGTAGGAATGGGATTGGAGGTAGGAACGGGAGTGGAGGTATGAAGGGGTTGGGTGGTATGAAGGGGTTGGGAGGGAAAAAGGTTTCTACTTTTGATATTCCATCTGGGTTTGAAACACTTTGCTTTTGGTTGCAAAAGCTTGGTTTTTTCATAGGCTTGAATGAGAGCAAGCCAGCTGAGAAGATGAGTTCTCCTTGCTTTGTAGCAATGAGACTCACTGAAGAAGAGGTGGAAAGTGAGGGCACATTACAATGTGGTTCACTGCTACTAATGAGTTTCACTCTGC
>Ga0209489_103814_pt1 | contig 28762 bp, 23 predicted proteins | sample SiratrowhiteBW_FD_187527 | JGI IMG/M metagenome (GOLD analysis project Ga0209489, IMG submission 187527) | Root nodule microbial communities of legume samples collected from California, USA - Siratro white BW (SPAdes) (version 2) | ecosystem: Host-associated > Plants > Roots > Nodule | place...
ATATATATATATATATATATATATATATATATATATATATATATATGAGAATATGGATATAAGCCTTTTAGAAAGAAATTAATATTAGTTTTATCTTTATGACAAAATCAAATTACCATTAATTTTGTTTATTATTACTATTAATTTTGTTTATTTCTTTTTAAGACATTATCAAATTATAATATTTTTTATTTAGCTATTTCTAGAATGGATACATTATTAGTATATATTGAATCCTCTACTTTTGATCAATATAGAAAAATAGAAAAAATGTTTTCATTCTTATATTTTTTGTTCATTTTTTATCTTCTCTTTATTTTATAATATGATATTTATTTCATCATAATATCTTTGGCCTCTTAATGTCATATTAATATGAAAGAATGTGTTACATACCCAGTTAGTAACCAAGTGCAAGGATAGAATAGAAATATCATACCCTTCAAATTTATGTATCAGAGGAGGAATATGAAAAAAAATAAAATAAAAGCCATTAATTCTGGGAGTTATTTAGAGGTGAAGCTGGGTTATAAAAACAAGGTTGGAAAGAGAGGAAGGAAAAGGATTTGATAGTGGAGTGAATAGGGAGAGTCTAGCCTCTCGAAAGCCAGGAGACTTTATTGTTCAATATTGTTTAAATTTGTTCATCTTTGTTATGCTGTTGTTTCCAATTACAGACTAAAATACACTCTGAAATATTATTCAGTTACTCCCTTATCTATTGTTTTATTGTTATTATTATTAGATACCTTTACAATTGGTATCAGATTCTCGATCCAGGTTTCAAACTTGTGAATGGTTACCACATGCAACTCAGGACCAATGGAGGAATGCGTCGAAGGTTAGAGAAACAAATGATGGACCACGGTCAGATGTTAGAGGCGATATTGAAGAGGCTCGACGATATGGCGATGCATAAAAAGGAGGAGGACACTACCTCTCAAATAGCGGATCTCGGTGGAGGAGGACAAAATTACGGAAACCTGCACTACAAGGGTTGGCGGAGGACGTAAATTGGAGATCCCAACATTTGATGGAGCAGATACAAATGGGTGGTTAGTGAGAATGGACCGTTTCTTTCGGGTGTCAGACATTTTGGTGGGGGAGAAGCTCGATTATATGGTTATAGGATTAATGGGGGAGGCCCTTTGTTTGAGTGGTGGGAGGCTCAGTCGACATTTCACACTTGGCTCCGTTTTAATTTGGACTTGCTGAAACGTTTCGAACCAGGAACGACGTCAAATCCCTTGGTACCATTGTTGCAGGTGAAGCAGACAAGCTCTGTCATGGAGTATCGACGTGATTTTGAGCTCGCGGCCAGATCACACAGAAATTTGGGTGGAGAGACCTTACTATGTATGTTTCATGAAGGGTTGAAACTGACGATTAAGTCCAAACTAGTAGTGGTGGAGTTCGAATCCCTTGATGGATCGTGCAATGGTTGCCGAAGTGAGAAACTTAGCTTGGCGAGAAGAGGGTGGAAGCCAATGGGGAAGACAACGTGAAGCAGGCCCTAAGTCTAGTAAGGGTTTCAATAGAGGTACGAATTGGGCCAGGCCCAATAATTTTAATTCCTACTTTGAACCTTCCCCACCACCAGAACCAAAGGAGAACCAAGTCACTCATACCACCCGATTCCCAACTTCTAGTTCATCTGGCCCAAAGCATAATTCTCGTTGGATCTCAAATGAAGAGTGGCTTGAACGCCAGCACAAGGGTCTATGCTACAAGTGTGAGGAGAAGTGGAACCCATCACACACGTGTCGACACCGCCATCAACACTTGGTGCTAGTAAATGTTGACGAAGAGGAGGAGCTTGAATCAACACCTGAAGACATCACAGAGATACCCTCTACTCTTAATCTACAAACTCTGTCTCTCCATTTTTCATCTTTCAGTTACTGGAGGTTCACATCTCATCACACATTTAAGGCTAAAGGCACGATCCATGGCTCAGAGGTGATTGTGTTGGTGGATCTAGGGGCGGAGGCCAATTTCCTTTCTATTCACATCGTCTCCTCCCTAGGTTTATCACTGAGCTAGATGCGACTATTTCAAGTTGAGGTTAGAAATGACGCTATTGAACCAAGAGTTAGGGGTTGCGAAAATGTCAAACTGATAGTGCAAGGTGTTTCGATAGTTGTAACTTCCTTGTCATGGAGATCGGGCGGTCGAAGGTGGTGCTTGGTGCTGGGTGGGTGGCAAGCCTAGGCAAATTTGAAGGCGACTATCAGTGGTTGATACTGAGCTAGATGTCTAATAGGTCCCGAGTAACACTGTAGAGTGATTCTAGCCTCAGTAGAAGCCATGCATAAGGAAAGATGGCTTTAAACGCATTGAAAAACCATGAGGAGGGTTTCTTGGTGTCTCATCTGTTTTGCTCTAATGGCGATAACATTACTTCTCCTATTACAACTGAGACTCTGGAATTTTTAACAATTTGATGATATTTTTCAAGAACCTTCTAGGTTGCCTCTGTCTAGACACATGATCATACCATTCCATTGAAGTAGAACTCATAATCCCCAATATTAGACCATACACATTATCAGAAAGCTGAGTTTGAAAATATCATTGCAGAGATGCTGCAAACCGGTATTATTCGCCCTAGCATGAGCCCGTTTCCCAGTCCGATGATCTTGGTGAGAAAGAAAGATGGTGGTTGATGGTTCTATGTTGACTACCGAGCACTCAACAAGATAACAGTCCTACACAGGTTTCCAATTCCTATTATTGAAGAGCTTTTGGATGAATTAGTTGGCCCTGTGGTGTTCTCCAAGCTGGATTTGAAATATGGTTACCATCAGATTCGGTTGAAAGAAATAGACATTGACAAGGCGGTGTTCCGAACACATGAGGGTCATTATGAATTCGTCATGATGTCATTCGGGCTCACAAATGCCCCCTCTACTTTCTAGTTACTGATGAATGTTGTATTAAGACCATGTTTACAAAAATTTGCTTTAGTTTTCTTCGATGTCATTTTAATACATAGTCACGACAAGGACAGTCATAAGGATCATTTGCTGCAAGTTTTTGTGCTCCTTAAGAGGAACAACCTATTGGTGAACAAGAAGAAATGTTGTTTTGAAAGTTCCAATTTCGAGTACTTGGGGCATATTATTTTTGCGTAGGGGGTCGCTATCGATCCTAAAAAGATTCTTGACATAGTTGATTGGCCTACACCCAAAGATTTAAAAGCACTACGAGGATTTCTGGGTCTCACAAGATATTGCCGACACTTTGTGAAGGGCTACAACAGCATCACATGGCCTCTTACACAGCTCTCGAAGAAGGATTCTTTTGAGTAGAATGCTGAAGCTAAATCAACTTTCCACCAATTGAAGACAACCATGGTTTCAGTTACAATGCTTGCTTCTCCTTATTTTTCTAAACCCTTCTAGCTTGATACCAATGCCTCGGGCAAGGATGTAGGGGTTGTTCTAATGCAAGAGGGACACCCTATCGCATTTATGAGCCAGAAATTGACCCCCACTTCCCAAGGGAAGTCTATGTATGAGAGGGAGTTGATGACCATTGTTTTTGCCATCCAGAAATGGCGGTATTACCTTCTTGGTCAAAGATTCACGATGTTTACTGATCATAAGTAATTAAAGTTTCTCTTGGAGTAACGAGTTGTCGAGGAAGGACAACAGAAGTGGTTATCAAAGTTGATTGGTTATAACTTTGACATCAAATATAAGGCTGGTTCGAAGAACAAAGTAGCTAATGCACTTTCTAGAAAATTACACTTCTCTATTTCTTTCTCTATGGCGGGATGGGATTGAAATTGAAATTCTAGAAGATGTCTAATTGAAACACATTATGCAGCAGCTTTTAATAGGCGAAGAGGTAGCTGCTGGCGTTACTCTAACTAATGGAAGACTCATGTACAAAGGAAGGTTAATTCTTACAAGGTCCTCTAAATGGATACCCAAAATTCTTGCTGAATTTCATAGTTCTAAATAGGGGGGACACTCTGGTTTTTTCCAGACTTATACGAGGATCTCGTCTCTACTGTACTGGGAGGGCATGAAGTCCTAGATTCTGAACTTCATCAAATCCTGTGAAGTGTGCCAGCAAAATAAGTCATCTACTCTTAAACCAGCTGGGCTTTTTCAGCTCCTACCTATTCCCACCAATCTTTGGTCAGATATATCGATGAACTTTATAGGAGGACTTCGAAAGGTGAAAGGATATGATACCATCTTGGTGGTGGTTGACCATCTTACGAAGTATGCTCACTTCTTCCCACTGGCTCATACATTTACAACAAAAGACATTGTTGCTCTCTTCATCAAGAAAGTGGTCCATCTCCATGGTTTCTCATCTTCTATAGTCTCGAATGGGATTTTTATGAGCTCATTCTGGTTGGAACTATTTAAGCAAGCTAGTACTACATTGAAGATATCCTCTGCCTACGACCCTCATCTGACAATCAGACAGAGACTGTTAACAAGTGCTTAGAAACTTATTTGAGATGTTTGACAGGCTCCAAACCAAAGCAGTGGTTGACTTGACTATCTTGAGCTGAGTTTTGGTATAATACGAATTACCACGGTTCAATTCGCATGACTACATTTAAGGCCTTATACGGTAGAGAACCACCTCCTCTGTTAAGGGGTGGATTGGAATCTGTGGTGGAGGATGTTCGATTGATGATGGCAGAACGCAACCAGGTCCTAGATGAGTTGCAATTTCAATTAAACAGAGCTCAAAACATAAAGAGGCAGTCTGCAGATAAGAAAAGAAGAGATGTTGTATTCGAGGTGGGAGAATTTATGTACTTAAAACTCCACCCCTATTGGATCCGGTCCTTTGCAGCCATGACTAATCAAAAGCTATTTGCTTGATTTTATGGCCCATTTGAAGTTTTAGAAAGGACTGGGATTGTTGCATACAAGTTATAGTTACCAGAAACTACTAAGATTCACCCTGTCTTCCATGTCTCCTTGCTTAAAAGGAGTGTTGGCCCTTTTACATCATCTCAACCCCTGCCACCAGACCTGTCTGCCGAAGCAGAATTGTTGGTACAACCAGAACAAATACTGGACAGCAGGAAAAAATGACGAGGGAGAACTTGAAGTCTTAGTTAAATGACAACATTTACCAGTTTTTGAGAATTCTTGGGAGTTAGCTGACAAGATCAAAACTTTCACCATGAGGACAAGGTGAATCTCCAAGGGGGTATTGATACATACCCGATTAGTCACCAAAAGTGTCTAATGAAAACGCTGCTGAGAAGTAGGTATGTCAAGGGACATAACAGAATCTCAGATGATCATTTGGTGGTTGGAGAATGGATCCTGACCCAATAGTACACGTTTTGATGGAAGAGGTGAATACCAAAGACCAACGTACAAGGAACATTGTATGTGCAACGACAGTATATGTAGCATTACAGTGAATACGCAGAATAAATGAAGAGTAGTAGCAGGATGTTATAGAACAAGGGAACAAGAGAGAAGATCTAGATGCAACAGTGTCAATTAATGTGAGAGGAATTAAATTATTTAAATTTCGTTGCAGGAATCCTAATCTGCATCACAGTGATTGCCAAATCGCATACCAAAACTCCTCACATATGTCAAAACTGTGACAGCTTATCTTATACTGCATTTGACTTCACTATGAACTTTTGTGTATAGAAAAACAGCCTTGTTAGAGGAATTTTGGTGGAGTTTTATTGGATTTGAATGTTGTTATAGAAACAGTAGGATAGTTATTTGTAAAGAGTAGGAACAACTCTCACATTTCTTATATATTAAACTAAGTCATTTACTAACATCTTTACTGCAAAGGAAAAGAAGATCTAAATCAACGTCTCATATACTTTTGAAAAAGAAAAGGTACATGAATGTTAGTATAACAATATTCATGACCATCTAATAATGATTTTAACTTATTTCACAACAATACACAATTATATTTTATTCTAATACAAGGTAAATAAGAACAGAAAAATAAACCTAAACAAAAAAAGAAAATTTCAGAAATTTAAGATAAACATTGACAGTTTAGCTCTTTTCATGCACTCGTTTAGCAGCAATAACACACTAGGGATAAACCTCAACGATAGAAACTACACCTAGAGTGCGAGTAATCTTGTAGTTACTGAAGCCAGCAGAGAAAATCAGGTTAGCCCACTCTTCTTCATTTCTTTCTTTTGAAGTGAACAATATCATCATCTGGATATCGAAGAAAAACTGCGTCTCAGTTAACTCATCCTCTTCCTTCTTATTCTCCATCACCATGTCTATGATAATAACCCTTCCTTCGCTAGCTATTGCCTCCTTGCAATTTTTCAGTATTTTCACGCATTCCTCGTCCGTCCAGTTATGCATTATCCACTGCTTCATATTCAAAGTACAAATGATAAGAATCACAAAACAAAAAAAAGCAAAATCAGCTTTATTTATATTATCCATATTCATTTCTTTTTCAAGAATCACGACGTCATATTTCAAGTCCAGTTATCTTGAAACAGTTGTTCTTTAGTCTGGGTTTATACTTCCATAATAGGATCTGAGGCAATACTTTAAGGGTATATATGTTCTTTTTCTTCCAGATGTCACAAGTTTGTCTACATTTCTGGATCTCCTTTTTCTTCTGTTTCTTTTTTCTTTTATTTTGTTGGTCCTTTAAATTGTGAAAAATATGCTTTTAATCATTATAAATATAATTAATTTATCTGTTCTTTAACTGCAACCACAAAAGGGTTGTTGCTCCACGATTAGATGCATAAAAAAATCCATTAAGTAACAACATAGACCATTTTATAGAATATAATGAATACTTGAATAATAGATATTTACCTTCATCATAATGGTATCAGCTGAAGGAATTGCTTCAAACATATCTCCTCCAACATATTCTAAGTTCTCAGTTCCTTGCAAGTCGGCAACAACATGTGGCAGATCCAATACAATGCACTTTAGTTGAGGAAATGACTTAGCAATAACCTTAGCCATAGTCCCTGTTCCCCCTGCAACATCGACGAGTGACTTTGAACCTTTAAACACCCCCTCGCACTTCTCAATCACTACACTAGAAACCCATTGAGTGTCACTAGCCATGGCATCGTTGAAATGGTGATTGAATTTAGGCTTAGAGCCAGCAAAATCCCAAAATGTCATCCCATTTTCAGTGTAAAATGGTGTAGGGTCTTCATTTGTGAACCAAGTAGAGAGTTGATACCACGGATTAATATAAACTGGATTAACTACGAGTTCTAACATAGATGTCAAGCTCGAGTGGTGGTCTTTTAGGAGTAATTTGGATGCATCAGTTAGGTCATACATCACTTCATGCTCATTTTGGGTGGAATGGTGTTCAGAGAAGAAATCAGAATGAGTCAAAATTCTCATCAAGCGGCTGATAAAGCAAGTCTTGGAAGGGTGGATTGGTAAAGAAGCAGTGAGTTTAGAGAGTGGCATAGGTTGGCCATAGTTGTGTATGATATCTGGTATGCTCAAGTCAACAGCACATTTAAGAGACAAAGAGTTTATGAATTTGAAGATATGATTCCAAACATGGGTTTGAGCTCGAAGCAATTTCGAAGCATTCTCTTCACCCTGGGTTTCCATATATAATTTGGTAGGTTTGTGTGGTATAAAATCTCATTAGCTCGGTGCATTTATAGTAGCCAAAAGCTGTGCTACATAAATATCTTGATGTTTTCTTGCTACTAAATTGAGTAAATTGATATTTTCACAACCAGTTCTGCTTTAAATATCTGAAAATGATATCTGGTACACACTATTTTTGGTATACATATATGACAACCGCTTCTTGCTACTAACAGTGACTTGAGTAAAATTGATGTTTTCACAGCTACTTTGTTTTGCTCAGACAAGGCAGTGCCAAAGATGGATGCCCACAAAAACACTTGGCACACATAACAATAAATCCTCACCCCTCCCGCACCTCAATTCTTTTGAAACACGGCATTTATGAATTATATATATTTATATCTTTACAATAAAATTTATATTAATCTTATAGATATATGAAAAAAATATTTAAGTTTTATTATTAGAATAATGAATTCGAAATAATTAATTCTTGAACATAAAATATATATTTGCTTTAATTAAAAAAAGTAGACTCTATTTTATATTGTTTCTAATATATTCCTACCGATTGTTTCATACGTAGCAACATATAGTTTATTAGAATAGGACAGGCAGAAATGTAATATGAAATTTTTAGAAGTTATCCAGTAAAAGATACATGTTTTAACAAAGAGATAAGTATTATCCCTAAGGATAATTGTTAGATAATAGAATATATATATTAATCTGTTATGCGAATTTCTATATCTGTATGGAGTACCTGTACCCCCATACAATAAATATTATAGTTTTTGTTTGAGAAACCAATTTTGTAGTTACATGTTAAACCTTTTAATTACTGATAATTATAAAAGACTATTTTGTTGAATAATTGGGTCGTTACTCATAAAATCAAAATCTAGCTTAAAACTGTAGTTAGGACACGCGGGCAACAAAAGCTTCCATCACATTATGACAACTGCTTCAAATAGCGCAACCAAGCTTTTTTACAAAAATTTTATATGAATGGAAATTCAAAAAGTTCAAAACCCAAGTATTCGTCAATCACTCTTTTTCATTTCTGGTTTTTAATAATTCTTTGTAACCAAATAAACTTGAACTCGTTTTAAGTTATTTATATCGTAATTAAATCAGTTAAGAAAACGTATTTTTTGAATAAAAAATTAATTACAGAAATAAAAATATTTACAATTACTATATGACTGAAAAAAATTATGGATTGTTAAATAAAATGTTCTTATAATGAAATTTGATGACTCATATAATCATTCTCCAATATAGTTACAAATTATTAAAGTATTTCAGGTATAATTGTATAATATATTATTTGTTCTTATGTTCTTTAGAATTTGTTAACTACAATCGATCAAGATGGCCAACGAAACATATTTTCTTTAATTTTTGCAATTGTTGAAAAAAGAAAAAAATAAACTTATGATATAATTCTTCTAATTCTTAGGAGCATATATCACACTTCAAGCAAAAGTATATACATGTAACTGATACAAAAATAATGATATTGTTAACATTATAATCAGTGTATTACATACCTCATATACAAAAATAATGATATTGTTAACATTATAATCAGTGTATTACATACGTCATATTGCATCTAACGTCAAAATGTTCAAAAAGTAAAAATTGAAGAGACAACCAGCAAACACATACATCTATATTGCTTAATTTTCGTTATACAATAATACAAAATCATAAAATGTTTAAGCAATTTGATTTATTACATTGTCACATGTTATATATAAAAGAACCTACTCTTCAATCTAAGTTATTAGTTATGAGATAAAAATTTTGACAAATAGCTTCTTGGATAGATCAAATATCATTAGAAAAGTGGCCTCAAGCGTATAACGGGACGTAAGGTATGGACATATTACAAACAATCTATGCATGAACTCTATTTTGAAAGGAACACGATCCTTACCCATTTGTGTTCATGTTAAGACAATATTTGAAAGAACAAAATCATGATTTGTTAAATAAGGGACCAAGATAGAGTGCATGTTCAAGTAGGTCATTAGTATCTTGAAGATATTACTATCTTACTAAGAAAACATGAACAACAATATGTCATATGTTATGTGTGAAGATATAATTGAAAAAAATTCAAAGTTTAATGTTTAGGAGATAGTCATTCCCTAATTTGGACGACAACCAATTATAAATAGTTAAATTAAATGTTAGTCATGTGATTACAGGTGTTTGAAACCCTCGCTGTTTTCAGCAGTTTGGTGAAACCCGTAACTTTCAAGGTAGACTCCGTTAAATGCATTTATTGTATTTTTTATGAATTTTATTGACTAAATTTATGAAACAACTTAATAAATCATAAAAAGGAAAATATTGGTATTTAAAATTTAATATAACATTCATAAAAGCAACAAACAACAAAGTTTACAACTCTAAAGTAAGATAATGTAAACTTCAAATTTTAAGTTTTTAAACATTACACTGTCATTAGTTCTCAACCACAAAATTAAGCAAAATGAAAAAAAAAAATAACTGTCCAATTATGACTTCTGATGTTGATCATTAGTTTCTTCATTAGAGACACTTTCTTGATCAGATACCTAATATATAAAGAATAATCATAATTAGTAATATTCAAATTATAATATAAAATATATATTAATTTAGTCAAGATTTAAATATTACCGATGATGTCTGAAACTTAGCAAAGTCAGGAGGCAATTCACCAGGATAATTTTGACCCAAAAAAAGTCACCAATGTCTTCATTTCATTGACTTGTGATGTTAGTGTAGAAACCTATTTTAAGACACAATCAATGAAATTAGTCAAACTCAATAATATTAAAACTTAATTGACATTTAGGCAACCAATTTTAAACATATATGTTCAGTATCATGTGAAAGAACACTTATCATGGGTGTTGGTAATGAGAACTAAAGTGAGATCCTTATTAGAAGAAATAGGCTACCTTTGATAGAGGGACACGTGCTCCAGGGAGGTAGGGACTGGTTTATGAACTTGACAGATAAATTATCAGCTCGGGACCCCAAACAGTTATGTTTAAAACATATTTTATTATGAAATGCTAAAGTTTTATCTTGGTCTCATAAAAAACTAGGTTAGACAATGGAAAATTAGTATCTCATGGAATAAAAACACTTCACAAAAAACATGACAAAAAATGCTAAAATGAAATTCTATTCTACCATATTGTGAAACATTAAACTTCTACTAGATTCAATACTACTTGGTTTGAAACTTAACCGACTTATTGATTTTGCAAAGTGGTAAGGTGTTGAACTGATAGCATGTGTGGCTGTGGAAGTGGAACCCAAATGTTACACATCCTAACCTAATAAAAGGATCAATGGGGTAACATGGTTCTGTGGAGACCCGTACCCAACCCATTACACAGTACGCATGCTGAAGCTGAATTCATGACATTCTAGTTTGTTAATATATGACAGTTGACCATGATGTCAGGTTTCACTGAAATTTCAAGTCAGAAAGCTTGATCCTACAATATAGTAATACAAAGACCAAAGGAAAATTATACTATTACTAGTTTATTACAATCTACAGTATTATGGTATAGTATAGCATCAATTATACAAAAGCGGAGTTAATTAATACATTGAAATTGATGGAAGAGGAAGCAGCAATCCCCATAAGGTGGAAATGGTAGAGGAGAAAGAAAAGATAAAATAGGAGTGGTTGGCTATGCTTTAAGACAGAAACTAAGAGTTTCAGACATTGAGATTTGAGAGCATAGAGAGGAGTGTGGTTTGGGTACCTTTATTTGACCTCAATATTAATGTAGGAAATAATATTAGTTTTCATTATCATGTAACATAACACTTCTGTTTAATTCCATTTTTATTTAAGATAAACACAGTCGAAAACATGTAACATCTCTTGACTTCATGTTTGTAGCCAACATATTTGTAAGAAAGACTAGCACATGAACCCGTGGGCATTATCATTAGCCACTTTTCTGAAGCTATAACCACTTGTCATATATCTCTTTCTGCTCTTTCTACTAGTTTATCTTCCATTATCACTTTAAATAACAACTGGGGAAAGAGAAATGGTATAAAGCAGGTTACGTTAGCTGGAAATTTGCACTGTTTCTATTGTTGTAATATTGAAGGTAAATTAGAAAATGAAACAAAAAAAATTGTTGCTCCAACTTTATATTTTGAACTGGTATTAACAGGAAGCATTTTATCTGTAGATGGACTTGTCAGAAGGTCAACAACTTTCTCTAAGGTAAGTAAATCTGACTCTTGCTAATGTTTTCTTCAGTTTTGTAAGATATTGAAACTTATCACTAGGAATAAAAAGTTAGGGCTGGTATTTTCTGTTTATTCTAGTAATGATATTGAATGCTACTTATGTAATGGTAGTTCTACTATTTGATTTTTCAAAGCTAAACGGAAAACTAAAAAATTATGAACCTGATTTTGTAATTATGTGTAGGAAGGAGAACTTGAAGATGTCCCATTATATGAATAAGCATTGGAACCAAACATTTTAGATGGCCAAGGACCCAAACCTAAATCCCTAATACGTCCACAATGTTCTTGACTTCTAAGAGCATAAGTTAGGGAGTCAGTACTTGATATTTCTTTTGACATGAATGGTGATGAGGTTGATTCATATGCTTGAATTTTTTCCTTCAAAAAACAGAAAAAAAAAACTAATTAAAATTACATTAAGTGTAGTGGACAATTATAGACTTTACTAGAATTGAACTTACACCAATTTCCCTTGCTTCATCACTCACAAATGCTTCATTAACATGCTTACGTGTAGCTATCCATACCTCTCCTCTACTAACCTTGTGGCCACACTCTTTTTCCTATAAAATAGAATAAAAATTAAATGACACAATGTACATTAAATTAAAACATAAATTTCACATGAATATATGTATTGATGTCACCATTTCATCTCTTTTCCTTACAATGCTCTTAGATCCACCAGTGTGAGCAATTGTTTGCTTTGTTCTGTTCTCTTTATTTTTTAATGCATTGTCCTATTCATCAACATATCAAAATTAATAAATTTGAATATAGGTGATGAAAAAGAGTTTGAAGTATACCTTTTGTTTTTTAATTTAAACGATAATCCACAAAAGAAGTCCACTGATCTCTATCTATTCCTTCTGGAGCCATTGCGATCAATTCATCTCTAGTCCATGTTCCATCATTCTTTTGTTGCCACAATTCTTGTCGGTAGTCTCTCCATTTTATGTTCAGTGATTTAAGGACATGATTTATATGAACATCAGAATAAACATCAAATTTAGCCTTCAAAAAATAAAACAATCAAGTTTAACAATGTTTATAGTATAAGAACATTATAAATTAAAATTATACATGACTGACCTGAATAGTGTTCTTAAGCATATTTTCTTTAAAATCTTTATAGATCTTTCTCCAACTAGAATAGTTAATAAGAAATGCGTTATAGTTTCTTGGAATACTACCTAAGAACCTATTCAATAATGCTCCACCATCTGCAATTGGTTGGCCCTCATTATTCCATTGCACAACAATACTTTCATTCGGAGGTAAATGCCAAACATCATTGGTTCTTAGCTGTTTTGTACATCTCTTTCCTTGATCATCTGTGAGAGGTAGTAGTATCAAGCATAATCATTATGGATTCTAAATTTGGTTAAGAAAACAATTAAAGACATTTGGCTTACCAATGACGTTAACAAGCCATGCACTTTTGCGGGGAGCAAGCGTTTGTTGAGGTGTTTGCAACTCAGTTTCCTCATTTTTTTCGTCTTCATTTTCTAGATATGATTCATTTTCTAGATATGAATCTGATGTAGTAGCTATTGTTGGTACGGGTACATGTACAGATTTATGTGGTGGTTGAGAATCAAATTCAGGTGCAATTAAAGGCTGGACACTGTGTGCGAACAGAATTGGTTTGGCTAGTTGAACATATTCTCTCTTTAAAGATTCCTGGAATGATGTTTCAGTTTAAGTGTTCATTATGCAAAGAAAATTATATAAATAAAAAAAGTGTAAGTCAATTTGTAAAAGGTCATATCAAACCATCTCTGTTTTAGTTGGTAAATGGTCATTACTCTTATTATAAATTCACTAACGAGTAATAATGAACTCAAAAACAAATATCATCACTAAAACTAAAACTATATATAAATAAGAAGTTACAGTGATGTTTCCTTCCTTGTGATTGAATATTTACCCACACGGTGCCATATTTCTTATTATTTATAATGATGCTATTATGCTCTAACACTTTTAAAAAATATTGCACACTTTATTCTACTCTAACACTTCCAAAAAATGTCAAAGACAAATACTTGTTAATGTATTTACCACCTTGTATTACATATCCTCTTAATGTAGTCAACTTGTTAATGTAGTTACTTGTTAATTCCAAAGAAAATGATACCATATGCATTACATATCCTGGGTTTTAATGATGCGGTATTGTAAAAGGAATGAAGAATTTGAAGGATGTGGTATTGTAAAAGTTTAAATGCATGAAAAATAATTAAAAGTGAAATTAACGTTTTGAATTAAGTTTAATTAATAAAAGAAAAAACAATAAATATGATGTAAAAGTATTTTTGAAGGGTGAGGTGCCATGTCAAAACTGGGACAGTGCCAACAAAGGGCATATAAGACAACAAATATTTTGATTTGAAAAAAAACCCTTATTAATAATTCAATAACGAACGAGTAATAATGAACTCAAAAACAAATAGTATCACCAAAACTATATATAAATAAGAAATAACATCACCAAAGCTATTATAAATAAGAAGTTACAGTGATGTTTTCTTGTGATTGAAAAAATTATACATCCCATATCTCATTTTGCTTCTAACTCTGTTTTAGAAATTATTTTTCTAAGTTAAATAAACTTTTTATGATAATAATGTTAAAGGTATAATAGAAACATAATGCATCACGTAGGATTAATAAATTTGAAAAGGGATGAATACAACTTACTTGACTAAGATGCACGTGGAGGTAAGGGTATATAAGGATGAGTACTAGGCCGTGAAGAATAACTACTCACTTGAGTTTGTGACGTAGACTTACTTGATGATGTAATTGTTAAGATAATTAAAGATGTAATATTACATATTAAAGATGTAATATTACATATTAAAGAAGAATAAAACTCAAAATTTAATTTTCTTTAACATAATACTTGGACAAGATGGATGATCTATTATATGTCTCCATATAGAAGAAGGTTTGTAAACAATATTTAAGTCTGAACTATTGTTGTTGATTGATATTTTCTGCATCTTCAAGTGGTCTACAAACAATAAGATAAACACATAAAATTTAAAATATACAAATTTAAACAATAAGAATAAAATAATGAAGATACTAATTTAAAATCAAATAGTAAAAAAAACCGCCTTGTTAGTGGTATATTTCCTTCCTCCTATGAAAATAATGTTTCTAATTTTTGTTGTTCAAAAGTTAAAGTTATTGAGAGAATGAATTAGAAATTATGAAAATATAAATTTCCAAAAAAGAAAAGTAAACATTTCACGAAGATTTAGTTAAAATAAATTAAGACAGGGCACAACTTTCCTAAAGTAAAGAACAAATTATCCTAGTATTTAAGATTTATTAATGTCATCATAAATGAGTTTATTCAAAATTTAAAGGCAAATTAAATTTCATTCTCTGAACAAGTTATTTATCCTTAAGGAAGTTCAAAAAATAGTTTACTTTTGGTGTTCACAAATAATTTTTCAAACCTATTTCATGATTTCCCAACTACCAAATACTTTTTATTTAAAAACTTAAATTATTCTCTAGTCTCACTTTCAAGGATGATCATTCACCCTATCAAGTGCACTGCTATATATTTCATCATTTACAATTATTTATATATCAGTGCAATTACTATATATTTGTAAATATTTATATACGTAAAGATGCTTTGATAAAATATGATAATCTAATCATTCTGTAACTTTATTATTAGAACAATTTGTCTAAGATAGAGATTAACACATTAATTAATCGAAAAGTACTTCACCCATATCATAGAACACACAATGATAAAAAGCTATCACAGAAATCTAATATTATGCAGGGTGGGGTCCAATATGATAATGTGAGTATACAGTAAGCAGCAAGTGGGCTTAGCTTGCTGAAATTCAAAAATCCCAGTTGTAGATAAGACAAATCTTGCATATTACATAAAAAGCAAACTGATAATTGCCAGTCAGAGTAAATCAAACACAATCTTGTTAGCAATTACAAAAGAGACACCATGACTTATAGTTGAAGTTGCGATCTATGGATGCATTAAACTCGAATCCTATGGACCAATCAAAAACCAGAAAATAAAGAAGCTCATCAATCTTGTCTGTTTTGGTCTAACTTGGGAATAAGTCTTCACCTTTCCCTGATAACCCCCCAATTTATTAATCTTAGATTCAGCTGTAAAAGTAAGGGCAAATTTGTATCACCAAGTGATGTAATATACTTTGACATAGTTTTGCCATTAAAAAAAAAAAGTTCACACTATTATATGTTATCTTAAATTGTTACTATATGAGGAAGACATATCATGTGTTATATTATATATTATCTTGTACTAGTACTTTTATATTGGTTTTGATATAAATAAATATCGTATAGAGATGGAAAGAGGCATTGGATTCTCTCTAGGGTTGAGAGGCACTTTCCAGGTGTTGATGCTTGATAGGGATTTGAACTAAGGGTGGTAAGCACAAAATTTTTGAAGGTAAAATATATTACCACACAACACTCAACGCCCAGTTCAACAGTGAAGTCATTATTTGACAATTTTCTAGTAGTGATGAACGTGGTCCCGAGCCAACTCCACTCAAATAGTTGGGCTTTTTTGAAGTCCTTCCAAATCCCTTGTTATCAATTGGACATGGAGCCTACTGTCCACAAATTTGCTTATTTCTTCCAGTTGAAGTATGGTAAGCTCATTGGCTGGGTGTCTCTGAATGGGGCCTAGTATGGTCCTCTCTTCACCCTATACCAATCTTCCTTTAAATATTTTAAGACTAAATTTTTTGAATTAAAATGTACCCCTGGGGACAAAAGGAGCGACTGCTCTTCGATGAACATCTTCGTCCTAGGTTTCCCCCTTTTTGGCAAGTACCTATCAAGTTTAAGTCTGTGGCCAAGTGCTTGCTCATGGCCGAGGAGCAAGTGGATGTTGAAATAATTAAACGCCTTCCTCGTCTTATTAGTACCAAGGCTATTCTTAGTGTTCCCCTTAGCGAAGATCCTGCCGCTTTATTTGCTGGTAAGATACTTCGACGAGTTGTTGTTATTAGGTAGGTTATTTTCTTACTCACATGTTTTCTGTGCAAAGATCATGGGGGAAAATTTTGACTACAAGAAGCTTCGTGAGGAGGTTGGGGCTTCTTCTAATAAGCCTAGTTTGTCTGAAAGCTTTCAGAAACCTTCCAAGAAGAAGAAAATTGGGGGGAACTCCTCTTCAATGAACCCGACTAGAGTTTAGTAGGTCCAATGGTTATTTCCCTTGACAACTCACCTTCAAGGAGTCATGTCACTGAGCTGGTGTTTCCAAAGGTAGCTCCTTTGATGGTTTTTACTTATCCCCAAGCCCGATTCAGCTTCAAGTTTCTATTGCAAGGGCCACCCTGACTCCTCTGAGGTCAACTACTTCTCCCAACATGATGCCAATTGGGATACTTAAGCCACCCTCTCCTCTTATCTCTGGGGAGTGTCGAGGCCACCTTCGCCCTCACTTTTTGTACCTAGTGGAGGCCGACCCCACTTATTGAGAACAATTGTGGGCAGTCCCGTTTCTCTCTGGTAGGCTGATATGAAAGGTGACTTTTTGCCTAGCATAAACAAGCCTCCGCCTTGTGATGCCAAGTTGTTCTCCTCAGTGGGGCTCGACAGTTGTCTTGATCTACTATAGTGATGATGACAAGCTGCCTGTCTATCACGCATTGTGTGAAAGACAAGGTTGGGGATTCTTTATTCCCTACCACTGGCCAATTACAACAGTAAGTGCAAGATTTACTTAAGGAAAGTTAGAGAGAGACAGGATCTTATCTACCTAGTCTCTAGAGATAAGATAAAGTCAAAGCAAGATTAAGAACTTAGAAGTCGAGCTTGCTTTGCATAAAGGCAAGTTCAGAGCGACTGAGCACAAGTGCTCAATGATTTCAGCGAGAGTGGACAGTGTCGAGAAGAAGAGGGTTGAGGTCGAGAAAAAGACAATTGAAGCAGAGAAGGTGGTCGAAGCTGAGGGTAAAGCAACTAAGGTTGTCAATGCATTGAAGGTATCAGAGGCCGAGCTTGGGGAGATACGTGAAAACCTGTAAAGCTCGGATGCCAAATTGCCTCTACTTGAGATTTACATTTAGGAGTTGAAGTCAGAGAAAACTGACCTGCAAACTTCATGCCTGGAAGCTTATGAGGAGGGATTTACAAAAGCGATGCATCAAGCTCCTTTCTTTTTTTCTTCTCTTGATGTAAATAAGTCTGATCTAGATAAATATGTTGTTGATGGCCAATTAGTAGATGATTAACATTTGGCCTTTAACAATATTTTCTTGTAATAGCTCTTATTGAACACGCTTTATCTGAATATAATTAATTCTATTTCGCTTTCTCAAATCTTGATTTGTGATTCAAATTTGAGCCGAACCTTCAATTTATTTTTATTGTTTTCTCGTAGCGAATTGTGTTCTTGTTCATTCGAGTTCTCTACTTTCTACAAATTTTGAGCTCTTATGTGGGGTTGAGCATGTTTATTCGAGTGGGAATGGTTATCCTTTCTACTTAGATTGGGACTGGTTGCCCGAATGGGGATGGTTACCCATTGAAAACTCGTTTGGGAATGGTTCCCCGAGCTCTTTGATATTTTGGAATGGTTACTTGAGCTCTTTAACATTTGGGAGTGGTTACCTGAGCTCTATGATAGTTGGGAGTGGTTACCCGAGCTCTTTAATAGTTGGGAATGGTTACCCGAGTCCTTTGATATTTGGGAGTGTTTACCCAAGCTATTTAATATTTGGGAGTAGTTACCCGAGCTCTTTGATGGGTGGGAGTAGTTACTCGAGCTTTTTTATATTTGGGAATGGTTACCCTAGCTCTTTAACATTTGAGAGTGGTTACCCGAGCTCTGTGATAGTTGGGAGTGGTTACCCGAGCTCTGTAACAATTTGGAAATGGTTACCCAAGCTCTTTGATACTTGTGAGTGGTTACCCGAGCTCTTTAATAGTTGGGAATGGTTACCCGAGTCCTTTAATATTTGGGAGTGTTTACCCATGCTATTTAATATTTGGGAGTAGTTACCCAAGCTCTTTGATGGGTGGGAGTAGTTACTCGAGCTTTTTTATATTTGAGAATGGTTACACTAGCTCTTTAACATTTGAGAGTGGTTACCCGAGCTCTGTGATAGTTGGGAGTGGTTACCCGAGCTCTTTAACAATTTGGAAATGGTTACCCAAACTCTTTGATACTTGTGAGTGGTTACCCAAGCTCTTTAATACTTGGGAGTGGTTAACCAAGCTTTTTGATATGTGAGAGTGGTTACCCGAGCTCTTTAATATTTGGGAGTGGTTACCCGAGCTCTTTGATATTTGCAAATGATTTCCCGAGCTCTTTAATATTTGGGAGTTACCCGAGCTCTTTGATATTTGGGAGTCGTTACCCGATCTTTGATATTTGGGAGTGGTTACGCGAGCTCTTTGATATTTGGGAATAGTTACCCGAGCTCTTTGATATTTGGGAATGGTTACCCGAGCTCTTTAATATCGGGAATGGTTACTCGTTAAGTGACGAATAAACAAAAGATCAACAATTAATGAATAATAATATTTCCGAGTATGGGCCTCATTAAAACCTTGCTTGGAAACCCCTCCTTAGGTGAAAATCCAAGTCAAGGAAAGAGTACACTGTACTGGTATTTTAGTACATCAATTATAGTAAATCTTTAAATGGGTGGCGTTCCATGTCCTCAGTAGGAGTTTGTCTCTGAGTTCCTCAAGCTTGTAGGCCCTATTTTGAAATGAATTAGTAATTCTGAATGGGTCTTCCCAGTTGGATGTGAGCTTGCCCTCTTATGGGTTCTTTCTTGCTCCATTTAACTTTCGCCAAACCAGATCGCACTTTTGAAATGTTTGTTCCTATACCCGAGTATTGTAGCGACGAACTACTCTTTGATTTACCACTTCTTCTCTAACCTGAGCATCCTCTCAAATTTCTTGTATCAAATTTAGCTATATTTTGAGGCCTTCGTCATTGCTTGTCTCATCAACGAGTTGTCTCCTCCGTGAAGTTTCACCGAGTTCTACTTGCACCATCGCGTCAGATTCGTAGGTTATCTAGAATGGTGTCTCTCCTGTGGTTGATTGTGGGGTGCAATGGTATTCCCATAATATTCCAGGAATCTCTTCAGCCCAAAGTCCCTTGGCTTGGCCTATCTTCTTCTTCAACTCATTCAGGATCACCTTATTGGCTGCTTTAGCTTGACCACTTGTCTGGGGATGTTCAACTGACGAGGCCTTATGCCGAATACTGAGTTGAGTGAAGAACTGTTCTAGATCTTTATCAATGAATTGCCTACCATTGTCGATTACCACACAATATGGTAAGCCATGCCTACGAATTACGTTTTTCCATAAGAACTTTCGAACTTGCCAAGTAGTGATACTAGTCAGGCGCTCCACTTCGATCCACTTGGTAAAGTAATCAACAACAACTATCAGGAATTTTACCTGGCCCTTAGATATTGGAAAGGGTCCAAGAATATCCATTCCCCAAGTGTGGAACGGACACAATGAGGTGTTTTGGTGTAGTTCCTCGGGTAGCAATGAATGAATGGGACTGAACTTTTGGCACTCGATGCATTTCTCCACAAATGTTTGAGCATCTTGTTTAATACTCTTCCAGAAGTACCCTGCTCGAAGTACTCAGGTTGCCATGCACCGAGCATCCGAGTGCATTCTGCAGATTCCCTTGTGTAACTTGGCCAACACATATGTCACTTGATCTTCATCGAAGCACTTCAAAAGAGGTGAAGAGAATCCTCGATGGAACAGCTCCCCATTGCATATCGTGTAGAAAGTTGCTTGTCGGCGGAGTTTTTTGGCTTTTCCGGAATCTTATGGGAGTACGTCATCTACCAAGTACCTTATAATGGGTGTCATCAAATTGGCTTTGGCAACATTAATCTGCAAGACATCTTCATAATCCCAACTCGGCGTGGCAAGTGTTTCTTGAATCAAGGTCCTATGATGTCCTGCTTTTTTCGTGCTAACCAGTTTAGACAAAATGTATGCTCGATAATTAGTTGTCCTGGGAACATGGGAGATGATAAACTTGTTGAAATGGGAAGCTAAATTTTTGACGATGTGGTAGTATTTTTGGAGGAGGGGCTCTTTAGCCCGGTACTCTCATTTAACCTGGCTGGTGACTAATTGCAAGTCACTTTGATATTTGAGGCGTCTCACCCTGAGCTCTTTTTCCAAGTGGAGTCCTACTATGAGTGCCTCATTTCAGCTTGATTGTTCGATGTGGGTAAATTGAACCTAATGGCCTATTCAACAGTCAACCTATCTCCTTTTTATTTGAGGAGCCATCTCCCCTTAGCAACCACCAGTCTTGGTTTCCTCTATGTGTCGGGAGCTCGGCAAGGAAATCTGCCAAGAATTGGGCCTTAATCAGTCCTCAACACTCGTATTTTAACCTGAATTCGAACAGCTCAAGAGCCTAAGTAGTCATTCTTCTCGCAAGCTCGAGCTTCTGGAGTACTTGTTAAATGAGATAATCTGTGCGTACTATTATGTTGAAGGTCCTAAAGTAATGTCGAAGCCTTCGGACGAAAAAGACAAGGGCCAGGGCCAAGTTCTCAATGATTTGGTACCTCTCTTCAGCAGGTTGAAGAGTTCTGCTTGTGAACTACATCGGTGCTTGCTTTTTGTGGTCTTCGTACACCAGTACAGAACTGATGGCCGAGGCTAAAACAACTAGGTAAATGGCCAAGGTTGAGTGTGGGGAAGGGTTGATCAGTACAGGTAATGAGGATATTTCTTTCTTTATGCTTACAAACATGGCTTCACATTCATCGTTCTAGTTGAAAAGCTCAGCACCTTTCAATAACTTGAACATTGGTCTTACCTTCTCAGCTAACTTTGGTAGGAAACATGACAAGGCAGCTAGCCTTCCGCTGAGTTGGTGGACTTCTCTCAAGCAAGATGGACTCATCATAGCTGTAATGGCTTCACATTTGTTGGGATTCACCTATATTCCTCTATGGGTGATCATGAATCCTAGGAATTTGCCTCCTATTACTCTAAAGAAACACTTCTGAGGGTCAAATCGCATGTCATATGCTCTTACCGTTTCAAACACCTTCTCTAGATGCGAAACATGGTCCTCGACCAAACTTGACTTGACTACCATATCGTCCATATAAACCTCCGTGATTTGCCCGATGAGGTCTTTGAACACCTTGTCCATCAGATGCTCATAAGTTGCCCCAGTGTTCTTCAGGCCGAAGAGCATTACTTTATGATATTAATTCTCCCGTCGGTCATGAAGATAATTTTTTCTTCATCTGGGAGATACATCTTGATCTGGTTGTATTCCGAGTACGTATCCAAAAAACTAAGCAGCTCATACCCGACCGTCCCATCTACAAGTCAATCAATACTAGGGAGGGGACGTGTCTTTCGGGAATGCTTTATTTAAATCTATATAATCAACGCACATTTTCCACTTTTCGTTAGCCTTCTTTACCCTCACAATTGCTAGCCATGTGGTATACACCAACTCTCGAATGAAGCCAGCAGATACTAGTTGTTCCACCTCACGAAACACTGACGACATTCCTCACCCAATTTTCTTTTCCTTTGGGCGACTGGCCTGGCCTGGGTGAGGGTGGCCAATTTATGACAGATGATGTCTGGGTCAATTCCAGGCATATCAGCGGGACTCCATGCAAATAGATCAACATTGGTCAGCAGTACTCTCTTTCTCTCAACCTTTAACTACTCATTGGCTATGTCACCGATCTTGGTGTTCTGCTTTGCCTCCCCAATTGAACCAAGGTCATCGGTTCGTCCAAGGTTGGGCATTCCTCGTCCCTACCTTGGCTCTGGGGTCAAGGTCTAGCTCTCGTCAGTGAACAAAATCATTGGCTCATCACGGGTTGAGTGCTCCTCCTCTTCTACATCGTCCCTTAGGTCAAGCTCTAACTCCTCTTCTTCCATTGTACTCACATAATGGTATTCTTCTGGTGACTCCAGCTGAGGGTCGGTCTCTCTCTAGGTGGTGTACTCCTTCGTGGTTCCTTTGACCGAGTAGGGGGCCACTTTTAAGCTCTGAATGTAACATAACCGAACTTCCTTAGGGTTAGCTTTAACTATTATGATGGTCCCCTCCTCAATGGGGAACTTCATGGCCATGTGAGGCGTATAGACAACGACCCCTATCCTGTTCACTATTTTCCTTCTAATGATGACGTTGTAAGAAGTTTCCGCCTCAATCAGTATGTATCTGATCGTTAGAGTTTTATAGGATTTACCCATACCAAATGTTGTTAGCAAATCAACATATCCTCTGGTGTGAACACGATATCTAGCAAATCCCAACAACGGCTTGGGATAGGGATGGATGTACGTGGAAGGGAGCTACAACTTCATAAAACAAATTGGCTTGGGTCAAGTAGAACTACAAATGAGTGTTTGGATCAGTGGTACCATCGTACGTTTTCACGTTCGACCATTTCCACTTACTCGGCAACCGAGCTTGCATGACATCAGGTGTAAATGAATGATAACCATCCAATTGTTCCTCCAACTCGGGTCTTAATGGTTGTGGCATTCCTCCTTAGAGGGTGTCCTCCGATGGTACCGTCTGGGTCTGTAGTCCTCTTGTCTTTCTGAATGAGGCCTGCTCAAGCCGTGGTGGACCTTGAGATCAGTGGCTATGGACCTTGAGATCAGTGGCTATGGACCTGCTTCCACTCGGGGCTGACTGACTCTGAGGGGAGGGTTGCCTAGAACGGTGGAGTGGGGAGGGAGAGTGTGATTGAGGTGAACTTTGGCGTGAGCTGCGACATCCTGCCGAGTATGACTCAGAGACTCATCCCCCGACGATGAACTGCACTGGGTACTCGTCGGGGTATTCGAGGGATAGTGTCCCTGGTGTAGAGCGTTCATCGGTGTATGCAGATTTCTCAGTTCATTCTCGTAGGCTTGACATTGAGCATCAAACCTTGCATCCATCTCTCTGCGAAGAGTGATGACAATGTCTCCGACCGTTGTTCTGACAGTATTCTGGACATTCATCTCATTTCTTTGAACAACTTCTTTCATCTGCTTCTTCAAGGCCTCCAAAGTCACTTGATTCATTGTCGTCTGTTTGTTGCTTCAAGGTGAGACAACAAAAAGTTTTACCAAGATCCCACGGTGGGCATCAAATGTTCTTACCTGACCTGGCCTTGAACCTTGCGAAGTGGTTGAGAATGATAATCTCTTAGGTGATTGATGATCAATAGCATGAGGAGAGGGCCACCTACAAAAGATTTCCCGACACTTAAGTCAGTAAAAGCACAATAAGAGAATAACTATTAAAAGTTGGGTAGAAAGTGTTTTAAGTTGTGTATACTCCCTATATGGTGACCTTGTATTTAAAATATATAATTAAGTGGTAACTTTTATCAGAATTAAAGTGTCTCGTTATAAGCATTAAATATTAGATACATATACCTATGAGATAACCGAGCTTAATGAAGATTAAGTGTGAGATATGGATTGTAGATAACCAAGCCTTATGAGCGCGCTTCAATTGTATACTATTATGAGTGTATCTGGCTTGTCAAGGTGGTAGGTACAAAACATGAGTTATGTTTCTTTTTTATGGACAAAAAATGAATTAAATAAAATGGAAGAATACTCCAAATATTATAAAAAAATACTTAGACTTAAAACCTAATAGTTATATTGATACACATAAAAAAATTGTCTAATATATCAAAGTATAACTTTACAAAATACCTCGGTAGCTCCAAATTTCTGTCACATAATTTACATTTGACTATTGTTTCATCTTACATCAACTGTATATTTTTCCTTCCACTACCAAGGTCCTTGTTCTACATCATCTTCATGTTACTCGTTCAACGTGAGGATAGTAAATAGATAATACAAAGTGACTCTCTTCCTCTCTTTGTGGGGCTAAATGTTGTATCTTTCTTTCAATTCTCAGGCTTGTTTACTCCCACCGTCCTGTAACAAAAAATAACAAAACTAAATGTATTAATTTAAACAAAAAAGTGTTAATTTAAATAACATGAAATGATGACAATCATACCTTATGTTTTTTAGAAATTACCTTTAGGAGATGTGTAGGCCATGCAATAAATGTACCGAGCGCCTGTCCCACAAATCTAACCTCTAACGTGGACTCTGGCACCTCGGCATTTGCATCTGTAACTTTTTCGACGATCACTCTACTTAAACCTTCTCTAAGTGACACTGTGTAGATCGTCGAACCTGTAGCATACACTATCCCAATCGCTACCAAACGAGGAGGATCTCCAGCAAACAACTTACAATTTATCACTGATTTGACTTGCAGTTATCCAACTTCGATCCATGACTACATATATAAAAAAGAATTCATACATATTAAAGAAGACAAAAATGAAACCTAAAATTGCTAGGGATCGAACATCCCGATACTCAATACTAACACATCATGATAAACATAAATATTACAGAAAACATAAAATGTCGGGGATCGAACATCCCCAGACTCAATACCAACACATCATGATAAATACGATACAATCCTAGTGATATACTCTAGTCTCTCTAACATCATCCTAGTGTACAAACGAATATAAAGCACCAGTAAAGTAAGTTAATTAAATAGAAGCATTGCTAAATTGACAAAAGAAATGGACCTACCTGAAAAGTAGAGACAATGGCAACAACACCATGATAGAATGACAACAAACTTGAGAAGCGTGTGGACGACTATGGCGAATACCTGAAAATAGAAAATGAAGTTAAACAGAGAAAATTGAATAAGTGCAGAAAATTATGGTACATCTGTATAGCTACTAGTTTTATGATAATACAACATATTTAGTTAATCTAATATACACACACCAAATTATACTATATAAATTAATACAAACTTCAATTCATAAATTAATTTATAAAATTGAACTAAGTTTAAATACTTTATTATATCACAACTTATACTAACAAAATTGATTGAACCTTTGTAACATCCTGTACCTAATAAAACAGGACAAAAACTACTAGTCAACTTTCTCTTGAAATTAACTTGCTCAGATAGTTCCAAAGTAGGAAAATTAAATCCATCAGACATACTAAAACGGGTTATTAGCAGCATCAATGACGTGTTTGAGGGATACCGTAGTAAAACTTGGAAGAACTAATCATGTGAAGGACATTGAATACTTATGGCATTTCAATTCAGAAAAATAGCTAAATATGCAATAAGCACATGCACACAAGTCTTTTGAAGAAATGGGAACTCAACACCATACTTCATATCAATTAGTCATGGTAGTACAGAAAGCAGAAAGCAGTTATTATTTGGAAATGTATTAATAACAAGAAAATTAAATAGCTATATGAAATTAAGAATTACAGGTTTATAGTTTCATCTAAGGAAAATGGAAAAGGGACAAAAGTGTAGTGGGAGTTTAGAGTGGAAGAATGAGGCGGAAAGAGAGAGAGACCTGAGTGGTGGCAGGCACGGAAGCAGAACCTTCTTAGTGGTGGTGGGGGCAGCGACGTAAAGTGAGAGAGACCTGAGTGGTGGGGGTGGCGGCGGAAGCAGGAGAGGAAGATACGTGGCGGTGGGGTTGGCGAGGGAAGAAGAAGAAGAAGAGACATTAGAGGTGGGGGTGGTGAGACTACTAGAGAGAAAGAGAGGAAGAGATGACACTGGGCGATGGCGAGGCGCGGAAGAGGGAGGAAGACAAAAGCGAGAGAGAAAGAAGAGGTAAATGCACAAAACTCCTAAAACAGGGGATACCAGCGCGGTTGTTAGTGCAAACCACGCTCGTATCCCAAATACAAGGGCAGTTATTTAAACAACCGCCCTTGTATCTCCCTACAAAGTAATTTAAAAACTATTTTACAAATACCAACGCATTTGTTTAAACAACCGCGATGGTATCTCTCTACAATTTTTCAATTTTAAATATTTGTGTGCCTTACCATCGCGGTCCTCGCTCCAACCGTGGTGGTATCTCCTGCAACGTTAATACAGTTGCGGTTTTTGTGCACAACCGCAGTGGTATGGTTGCACTTAATTTCAAAATATCACCGCGTTGTTTTTAATTGCAGTTTCCTTTTAACCGCGATGATATGTTGTCGTGAAATATGTTTTTTCTACTACTGTATTGAGTACTCCACCCAAATCATTTTTGTTGTTACATAGTGCATTGGTAATCTTAATCCAATTTTTCACCGTTGGAGTTATTTGAGTTAATTATTAAAATTGCAAAAAAATGATAGTGAAGTTATAATTGTTTCTTTTTTATGTCAGTGGCAAAGTACCAAAGCTAGTTGGTGGTATGGTCCTTATGGCTACTAAAATTCTTACTCTTTGAGAACCTCTTGGTGTCTCAATTCTGTTGTATGAGTCTTCTGTAGTTTCTTCCACAAACAAATTTGCTCTATTTTATTTCTTCGCTTAATTTAAGGCTTGTTTTACTTTATGTGTGTGTGTGCAATTTGTCTAAATTTAAAAGTGTATTGTACAATCACGCTAGTGTGATTCTTCTTTTTCTTATCCTCTTTCTCTTTCATTTTTTTTTGTTTTATAATTTTCTAATATTTATTGAAATAGAAACTATGTCACCATCAGATGCATTCATACTTTTTAAACTTTATTGTCAAGTTGGATTAATTTAAGCATTGTAATTTATAGCAAATGTTGCTTCCATATATAGCCTTACCTTTAAATTTGTAATTTGTTTTATTGTTATTTTATATTTGATATTATATGGTTGAAATATTTGATGAGTTTGAAAGTTGCATCAAGACCTAGTGAAGCTCCACTCCACCACATTGGTTAGTTACTTATATATGTATATTCATATATGTAATATGTTATTGAATATGTTTTGTAGACAATGTACTAATTTCTTCTTAATTTTATACTTAATTAACAGGTTTTACTAGTAGAAGAAAAAGAAGTCCTACCTAATGTCTTAAGACTCATGGCTTGAAGTATGAGGAGCGTTTGCCAATTAAACTTTATGCTCGTGACCAACTCGTTAGTACTTATCGAGCTGAATTAAGCAATTATTTGGGAACATTAGCTAAGAATGCACACTTAGCTCCCTTAACTTTCTCTACTTGGAAAGAACTGAAAGAACATTGGGACGACATGTGTGGAAAACTATTTTAGTACTTATTAATTGGAAACAATTTTGGTATTGCACTTCACTAACCTTTATCTTCAATTATATATAATATTTAAATTCTAATATTTATTAATTGATGATGACATGCAGTCAAATTTTGATATTGAAGAATATGCTGAAAATTGGATTTTAGGAAGCGTCTGCTCAAGCTGGAGGAACCATAAATGCCGATTGAAGGAAAAATATATATTTTTTCAAATATGTCATATGATTACAACTTAAAAAATTGATCATTGACTTTTTCTTTTGAGCATCGAAAAATTCTTATAAAATATTGTTTCATCTAACATCAACTGTATATTTTTCCTTCCACTACCAAGGTCCTTGTTCTACATCATCTTCATGTTACTCGTTCAACGTGAGGATAGTAAATAGATAATACATAGTGACTCTCTTCCTCTCTTTGTGAGGCTAAATGTTGTATCTTTCCTTCAATTCTCAAGTTGCGATTATGCATTGTCGTTCTTGTTGTCTTTTATCTTGGTCTACACTGTACAATATCTATTCCCAGTCCTGTTACCTATTTTGATAAAATTTTGCACTAGAATGGTTAAAAGGATGATAAAGACCTAACATATATGATTGGTAGTTTTCGCAAATTGTGCCAGACACAAGGACGCCATGATTGGAACCCCACCATTTAAGTGCAAGGTATATATTTGGGTGAAAGCGCACTGTTTGTTCTCTCTGATTTGATTCGAAGGATCATTTGAATAAAAGTTTATGATGAATTAA
>Ga0209489_103815_pt1 | contig 28755 bp, 10 predicted proteins | sample SiratrowhiteBW_FD_187527 | JGI IMG/M metagenome (GOLD analysis project Ga0209489, IMG submission 187527) | Root nodule microbial communities of legume samples collected from California, USA - Siratro white BW (SPAdes) (version 2) | ecosystem: Host-associated > Plants > Roots > Nodule | place...
TTTTCTACTTTACTATATACTCATTGTATTTCCGGTGTAAATCAAATTATTCTTTACCATAACATCTCTTCACTCAAGTAAATTTTTGTGCAATTAATATCTTATGTGACTTTATGGCATGGACTTTCATGAATGAAAATTTATTTTAACATATACCTTGTTGCATTTAACAGTATTAGTGTAATCATTAAAATAAAAATTTCTTTGCAGATATCATGTTTATCTTTCTGTGTTGGTGGGCTTCCAAAATTTTGTTTGGATTGGCATTCTTAATTGTGATTTTCATACGTAATTGGAGGAAAAGACATGCATCAATGTATGAAAATATTGAAAATTATCTTGGACAAAATAATTTGGTGCCTATTAGATACTCATACAAGGAAATCAAGAAGATGGCTGGAGATTTCAAAGAGAAGTTAGGTGAAGGAGGATTTGGCTCTGTCTTTAAGGCAAAATTGTGCAGTGGACCTTTTGTGGCCATCAAAATGTTGGACAAATCTAAGGGAAATGGACAAGATTTTATCAGTGAAGTTGCAACCATTGGAAGAATACATCATCAAAATGTAGTACAATTAATTGGATTTTGTGTTAGTGGCTCAAAGCGTGCTCTTGTTTATGAATTCATGCCCAATGGATCTCTTGATAATTTTATTTTCCCAAAAGATGGAAGTGTACATTTAAGCTATGAACAAATATATAATATATCAATTGGAGTGGCTCGTGGGATTTCTTATCTCCACAACGGATGTGAAATGCAGATTTTACATTTTGACATCAAACCTCATAATATCTTACTAGATCAAAACTTCATCCCTAAGGTTTCCGACTTTGGATTGGCAAAGTTATATCCAATAGATAATAGCATTGTCACAATGATTACAGCAAGAGGAACTATTGGATATATGGCTCCAGAACTATTTTATAATAATATTGGAGGAATATCCCATAAGGCTGATGTTTATAGTTTTGGAATGCTTTTGATGGAGATGGTAAGCAAGAGGAAGAATCTAAATCCCCATACAAAACGCTCAAGTCAACTTTACTTTCCTCTTTGGATCTATGATCATATTAAGGAAGTGGAGGATGTAGATATAGAAGATTTGATTGAAGAAGAAAAGATAATAGCAAAGAAGATGATCATAGTTGCACTATGGTGTATACAACTAAAACCAAATGATCGACCCTCAATGAATAAAGTAGTGGAAATGCTTGAAGGAGATATTGAAAGCTTGGAAATACCTCCAAAACCTATTCTATATCCAGATGAAACAATAACAGTGGATGAAACAATCAACTCTAACTAGATATATTCAATGTTGAAAATACTTTGTTGATAAAGTGTGTAATATTCCATGATGCACAATAGTACTTATTTGCATCCATCGTATTATTCTAAACACTTGGTTGTCCATGATGTTTCACTTTGTATATATCAAGTTTTATTTTGTGATGAACTATGTGATACAAGGACTTGTTATTATATTCTAAAATAGTTAGATGATATTAGATTCCATAATTAATAAGGGTCGAGTTTATTGATGTGAGATGGATCCAAAAAATGGGGGTTCCAGGTATAATCTAGAAACAGAAACATGAAATTAAAGTATGAGATAAAGTGGCCAAGAGACATGGAAATCAAGGTATCATTTCAATAATTTTGTCTAGACAGGATATGCCTTATTTGCAAGACAGAGGACTCGTTGATATGGTCTTCAATCCACAAGGGGTACCTTCACAAATGAATGTAGGACAAATATTTGAATGCTCACTCAATTTATCAGGAGGTATGTTAGATAGACATTATCGAATAACACCATTTGATGAGAGATATGAACAAGAAGCTTCGAGAAAACTAGTGTTTTCTGAATTATATGAAGCCAATGAAAAAATATCTAATCCATGGATATTTGAACCCGAGTATCCTAGAAAAAAGAAAAATATTTGATGGAAGAACAGGGACTTCTTTTAAACATCCTACTATAATGTGAAAGATTTATATTTTGAAATTAATTCTTAAAGTTGATGATAAAATCCATGGACATTCCAGTGGACATTATGTACTTGTTACACAAGAACCACTTAGAGAAAGGGCTAAGCAGGAAGGACAACAGGTAGGCAAAATGGAGATTTGGGTCTTGGAATTGATATTGCTCATATTTTACTTATAAATCTGATCATATTAAAACTTGTCAAGAAGTACTCAAGACTACGATCATTGGAGGAACAATACCTAAACCTACAGATGCTCCATAATCTTTTCGATTGCTCGTTCGAGAATTACAATCTTTAGTTATGGAACTGAACCATTTTCTTGTATTTTAGAAGAACTTCCTCCTCTTATATATTTCTTTTTTAGATGATAATTATGTAAACATTGTCATAAAACTCAATATTCTATAATAATTAAAATAAAATATCTACATAATTACCCTATGATAATTAAAACTAAAATATCTACTACAACATTTATCACTTTAGGCAACACTTTTGTTGGTCACAGACAAATAAATGTGGCCTAAAAGTATAAAAGGCCACACTTTCGTAAGTGTGGTTTAATTTCATTATAGGCCACACTTTTTGAATTATGACATTTTAAGCCACAGTTTTCTCCTGTACACTATTAAAAAAATAGACAACATTAAAAAAGTGTGCCTTAAAATAAAATAAAAAATGTGGTCTACATAAACTTTAGTAAAAACCACATGTTCTGAATATAACCTATTACTTACCCTCCTAAACCAAAACATTAAAGGTAAAAATGTAGACTTCCCACTCTTAAAAAAAAAATTAGAGTTCTCACTTATATAAATAAAAGATTAAAGGTATTGAACTTAAAATTAATTACCCTTCATCTACCCTACCTCACTCCCACAAATCTTCCGTCTACACCACCTCATCCCCTACCTCAATCTCTCAACATTTTAATCTCATCTCCTCCACTCTCCGATGACCATCCTGTCCTTCTCGCTGTCATTGTCTATCATCCGGTGCCTTCCCCCTACAGTCATTGTCTCGCTCTCTGTCGTCTCTGGTGAGTTTCTCAATCTCAATCTTCATCACTCTTTTTGCCGTCTTCTCAATTTATGTTCTTTCATCCACCAAATTTAGGGTTTTTGTTTCGAATTTGGTTCAAATTTTGTGTATAATTTAGGGTTTTTATGTTTCTGAACAAAATTTATGTTTGGAGGTAAGTTATTAGGTTTGTTAGAAATTGATTCACTATTAATGTTGAATATTGACATAATATGATGACATTTATTGTCTCTGATTTGGCAACAAAAAGCCTTTCGTGGATTATAAAATAGCCTCTATTGGCAATAAAAAGCCTTTTCATGGATCATAAATTAGCCTCTAAACCATCATGGTTCAGAACTTTAAAATTATTGAAAGAAATGTTTGTCCTAGGGCTATACTCTATTAATTTAATATCTTAATTATTAGCCAAGAAATTTATAGTGGTAAATTTGTTTCAACTAAAAAGATCAATACCACTTCTCCCTATTAAATGTATAACCACATGTTCTTTGTTATACATTTTCAAAATGTTTATATAGACAAGTGCATATTGTTTATATAGATGAGGGCATAATGTTTAACATTTTAGAATCAAGCAATAATTGCAAAGTAAGGATGACTTCATAATTTGTTTTCCAAGAAATTACAAGAGGAATTGTGATGTTCAACAAAATCATGGAAATAGGGTCTATTAAGAAATACTTTAAATTTTATATATTCATCGAGGTTGATCATTTTCATTTTTAAAATAAAATATATGCACTAACTGTATGACCCATATTCTTTTGTTTTAGAAAGATACTTCTCAAATTATTGATACTATTTTTGGTTGTTTTCAGTTGCAGTGAGGATCTTACGAGTAGTTGGGTATAGTATAGTTGAATTTGATGAATACATATTAATCATTCCAAAGGTATATTACAAACCCTGAATTTTATATAGTCTTGTCTATTCTTACATGCAAAACATTTGATTTTAGTTTATATCCATTCCATATTAGTCCTTTATGTGCTCTGTATATGCTCTGAATAAAGGTTAAGATTGTAGTTCAAATGTTAACATTGCAGTTCAACTTTGAAACCTATATACAATCATAGAAACTATGCTTATTTAATTCTATAACAGTAGTGCATTCAGAGTACATTTGATAAGTTAACTATGTTTGCTCTCTGCATAATGAGTCTCCCCCAATTACATATTAAGTAATGTTTGTGCTGACTCACTTTTGTCTTTTTAAGAGTCACTGTTAGCAATTCAAATACTTGTTATACACATGATGATCAAGATAGTTGAGCATCTCAGAAATTGAATTAATATTTGGTTAATGAGATAAAGTTATAACTTTAACTACCAAAATAATTGTCAACTTTTTAAATGTTGTATGATATTATCTGTAATCAATGTATATTTATTAATATATCTATTTATTTAACATATTTTTTTTTTCATTTAACTTAATTGTTCTTAACATTATATTTATCTCTATAGAGTCCTAAATATAAATAGGATGGAGCTTGTAGCTTGTAGTTCAGCTGAACGTAGACGCATAACTCGTTCGTCTTCTCCCACTTCTTTAGCCAATTGACATAGCTTAGGAATAATAGGTATTGAGTTGCCAACTAAGGCCCCAACGGTTTCTACTAAGGGACAATTCAGTTTGTCAAATTTTGAAGTTGGAGCCAAAAATAAAAAGAACACTATAACTACTGATTTGGGAGAACTACAAGATATTCAACCAAGGAACCAATCTGGAAATATGTTAAGGTAATTAAATAAAATTCTTATCTTTGATTGAATTATAAAATATTTATGACATGTGTTTATTTGTGACTTTTTTTAGGATAAATTCATTATCTCTGAGAAAGGAGAGAAAACAATTTTTAGTTATGTAAATGATGCTTGGAGACGATATTAAGTACTGTGGAAAGAACGTATTTTGAGAAATATTCCACGTTGAATGAACAATTGAAAGATTGTCCAAAGTCCATTCCTGAGGATCATTTCAAGCAATTGATAGGATATTGGACGAATAATACTATCAAGGTATGATCTTAGTTCATAATAATATTTTGGTTCATAATATATTAGAAATTGTGATTCCAAGTTCAAGCACACAAAGGTCCTGTAATTGGTAGTTGAGCATGAAACAAATGTTTTCTACAAAATGGTTTGTTTGTTCAACATTAATAAGGTAACGATCAACTTTGCCAGAGTTCGAGTTGAATTGGTATGGTATTATTAGGTTATGTCTCAATTTATAGTATATCATTACTATATATTTTACTATTAATTTTCATTTTTTTTATTAAAAGAGTGCTAACAAATCTGATGGAGAAGAAGTTACTAGAGTTGAAATGTTTATTAAAACTCGACAAGGTCATTTGGTAAAAAGGAAAAAGCAATTGATGAAGAAACACTATGTAATTGTAAGATTATTCGTACTTAAGAAATATGTTTGAAAGCTCCATTCATAACTTTGATATTTTTTTTGATAGTCTAAGCTTCAAAGTTCCATTGAAAATTCAAGTGTATTTAAGGAAAAAAAAAACATTTGAGTCATTGTTTGGGAAAGAAAGTTCTGGATAAAGTCATTGTTATGGAAGGACTATGACACCCACAACATTGAAGAAAAATCAAGAAATTGATATTCTAAAAAGAGAACATATTGAAAGAAATTATATGATCCAGAAGTTTGAAGGTTTGGACGAAGTGCTGAGATTCATGCTTAAGCAAAATACTAATTTGGATGAGAATGACACAGAAGAAATGATGGCACGAGCATTAGCCAATGAAAGTAGTGTAGTTGTTCCATGTTCCTTTGCTGCAAGTCATGTTCCTGATAATGATGATGATGATGAGGTATACATTGGAACCATCTAAGATCGTGAAATATCTTATACAAACTTTCATAAATTGGAAAAAGATCATATACTAAGTTTGTTGATTTTTTTTCTTTTGTTTTTACCTTTTTGCAGGGTGAAGTTCAAAGTTCATTTGGAGATAGGCAACATTGGAGCATAGTTTTTAATATTTTCAGTTGTTACAATTATATTTTGAAATACATTACGCACATTTAATTGCATTTCTAAATATTATGAGTATTATTAATATTATATTCAATTACAATTTACTAAACATAATGTAATTGTCTTCTATAATTTTATTGAAGTATTTTTATATTATAATAATAATGTTCAAAATGAATTAGTGACTTAATGTATTCATAATCTACATTTGTTATATGAAGGATTAATCCACATTTGTAAAAGTGTTGCTTAAAATTATCTAAATTCTATTGCAACATTTGAATAATTGTGGCCTAAACGTAAATGCAACACTTAAATAATTGTGGCTTAAACAAAAAGGAAACATCTAAAAAAGTGTAGCCTAAATGTTTATAGAAAAGACAATAATATTAAAAAAATATGGTCTAAACATTAACGAAAAGGTAACAGGTAGAAAAATGTAACCTAAACATTGACAAAATATGTGGCCTATTGTATTTGGCTAAGGCCATACTTTTTGAAAAAACTGTGGACTTTGAGCTACGCCCACGACTGAATACACCACAGTTTCAAAATTGTGGCCAAATTATGGCTTAAAGTTAAGCCAAACTTTTTTAACCTTAGACTACATTTTTTACCTGTTGTAGTATGTGAGTAGTATTTGTTGGTCAAGAAATTGGTTAGATATATATATTATACCATGATAGAAGATATGTATGTGTATGAAAATTAATGTATTGTTGATAATGACTAAGTGCTAATTTTGTAACTGAATACTTTTAGATACAAAAATATTATTATAAAAAAATACTTAAAAAAGATGTTTAGCTATCAAGTATAATCAAAGAAGTCACACATCAAATAATATCAAATAAAGATAAACATATTGAATTAGATGTAATTAGAAAATTACTCAAAATTAATACTTTAGATTATGGTAAGATAAAATATTAACTTCACTTTTATTATCTATTAATACAAATTTTCACAATTCTTTATTTATTTTGTTTTTAGCCAACCCTTATTTTGGAATGAACAAAAATGAGAGGGACCGAAAAAATGATAATACATTTTTTATTAATTATTTATTTTCAAAAGTGAAGGAAATTTAATTTTAGAAATAAAAGTTCAAACTTGTTTTCTATAAACCACACAAAATAAGAATATATGCAAATATACTAACTAGAAAACAGAAAGAATATACATATATTTATGAAATCCTTCTTGACGAACATATAAGGTTGACTTGGTAAAGGAATAACCATATAAAATTTATATAGATCTATAATGAAATATACATATTTAATTATCAACCGCAGACAACTTTAAACGTTTTAAATAAAATGAAGATACAATCTCTCATCTCTATACACTTTAATATTCTCTATTAGAATAATTTATTTATTAAATATGTTATTATTTGTGTTATTGGTCTTTGCAAGAAATTTAATGATACTTAAATTCTTAAAATATTCTTTAGCTTGCAAGATAATCCTTTCAATAGAATTGAAAGTATGAATGGTTCTATTTTAATAATAATGGTTCTATTTTAATAATAGTAAGAAAATTAATGAATAATTCGCGTTCATGTGAGATTCAATTTGCTTCTCTTATTATTGTTGTATTGTCTATTTTATTTTTTTTCATTTAATAGTAGATTTTCTTTTTATTTATTGTCATTATCAATTCTTGTTAGTTACAACACTTTATTAGATTTATTATTATATTCATTTAGAGACAATCTAAGATTCATTTACCTTATTTATATTATCACATCTTTGATGTTAGACAACCTACATTGTGTTAAATGATTTATATTGTAATTCTTTGTAATTTGTTCATGGAAGGATAAAATGAAATGTATTAGTTGAGATAGACATAGTTGTTGCCTTTGTTGTAATTGATAGAAATTATAGAGAATAAATGTTTCTGAATAATGAATTTAGTCATCATTTGTTAAATTATTGAGAGTCATAATATAGCCATCATGTCAAATTATTGAGAGTCATAATTCATGATCCAATCCAATAGAAGAGTCACATACCTGAATCTATGAATGAATATTGAATTATTGAATACTCCATAGGTTATGATCTTCCTCAACCAAAATTTTACTTATTCTTCTTGCTGGACTTTAGAGTGATTGTGACTCTTTTGATGAGTAAGAGGCCACAAAGTTTCTGATTTTGGTATATTGGGGACCAACTCTTTACCTCCCTTTTATCCTGATAACCTCTAAGAAAAAATTTGGTATACTGGGGACCAACCCTTTACCCCCTATTTATTCTGATAACCTCTCACAAAAACCATCCCCATTAAACCAATTAATTTGAAAAAAAATAAATGAAGGAGGTCACTAAAAGTATCTTAAATGACTCATTAAAACCATCTTAATGACAAATGATTTCCAACCTTAAAGAAATCAACAATAATATGATTATATAAATAAATATATATAAATATATAGTCTACAGTTAGACTAAGGAAATGTAATTTTCTAATCGTAATCTCCTGATATGGATCACTTTTAGAATTTGGGGACACATGGGTCCCTTCCGCCAACTTCTTTTTGAAGGCTTAGTTTTTGTGTCTTAAACCAGTGATCTCCTACACATTGTGCATTTTAAGCTTAACTATTTATTGTAAGAACTACATCAACAAAAACGTCTATCCTATCCTGATTCAGTTATAAGGGTATCAGTCAATCATCTTTCATTTTTGTTTGTCATATGTTTCTTGTTAATATCATAAAGTCCTTTAACATCCTTCTTAGTCCTACAGTGGATGTCAATTGTTTTTATTAGGATCAAATAAGTCTTCATTCCTATGTTATTGTTAATTGAGCTCTAAGATGTTGATGTCCAAAATGCTTCAAATACTATATTTGTACTTACAAAAAGTACTCTAACTATTTTACCTAAATCTTAATATAAATAAACTTGGATGGTAAAGACAAGGTCCTTTAATTAAGATTATATTTAATTAAATGTTAATCTTATAATTAGTTGAAAGACTTTTTAGGTCTTAGACATATCATTGATTCCTTATAAGACTAGAATAATTTTATTTGTACATGGAAGAGTGACATAACCAAAGTAATTTGGATCATTTATGTACATATAATAAACTAAAACACTAAACTACATAAAGAAAATATAGAACTATAGAAGTAGACAACTTAACATTATACGAATTTATATTGGTTTCAATAGTTTTTCATATTAAATCAAATCTCTCTTAATTCATCCTTCAAAATCAGATCAATCAAATAATCTTCATTCACTTAAATCTATCATTTTCAACTATAAATTTCTTTAAATGGATCTAATCAAACACAACCTAAAAACTTAAAATTAATCATTATGTATACGGCGTAACTTGACTAGGGACAGGGAAGAGGAAAATATAAAGACACGTGTCAATGTGTTATTGGCGAAATGAGACTGTCCCCTCCACCGAGAGTGAGAGAGAGTTGCCACGCATCGATGCCCTGTGAAACCTGCTCACACAACTTGACCACACAGCCCGTTCACTTTCCCAAACTGACCAAACCAGCTGTATTCATAATCAACGGCCCCTGATCTCTCTTCCCTCAAACAAGCCACAGATCAACGCTCCAAAAATCCCCCAACATAACCTTTCGTGTCAGTTCTTGTCAGCCTCGGATTGCTCTACCCTCACCTGCACCCGCTTTTATCCACACTCTCCTCAGGTGCTGTTCCCACTGCGCTCAATACAACTCCACCACTTACATTCGCTTTAGGGTTCTCGCTTCTCACTTTTCACTCTGCTCATTTTCTCCCTTCCTTCTTCTCTTTTTCACTTAGCACTGTTTCCGCAGTGGTTTTCATCTCCACTCTCCGGTTGTTCCGTGGAATGTTAGGGATTTTGAGAGATGGAGGGCGCGTGGCAGAGGAATTGTGAAACGCCGTTTCAGCCGTCGACGTCTGCCACGGTTTCCTCCGCACCGTCGCCGGAGCCGGTAACTTCACTCTGCTCTGTTTTTTTTTTTCGACTGAGCTGTTCCTTTCGGTGACTGTGATTACCTGTGCGTTTCGGTAGTTACAGTTTAGTTGTGTTTGACTCCGTGTTAATTACGCATTTTCATGCCAATTTCCACATGAAGAACGTGAAAGCTACTATGCATTGCTTAGAGAAAAAAAAAACGCGAGACGAGTTGTGTTGTATGATAAAGCAAACATTCAGTAATGCGATGACGAACGTACGTTTCGTGAATGTTCTAGTGCGTAACCTGATAAATTGCTTTGTTGTTCCGATGCAATGTACTTTAGCATTGTTCAACCATGATGACAATGTAAACTCTCCGTAATTTTCTTCTTGTTATTATTATCATTATTAATATGTGTATATATATTGATATTTTCCTACGAACCAATGCTCTTTAAAGAAATTATGTATTGTGTCACGTGATTATAGTGTAAGGTTTTTGTCTCGTGTTTATTATGGTTTCGAGTTTTTTACGAAATTCCTAGAGCGGAAATGGGGGTCTTGGAATAAAACGTCTATGTTTGCACGTATATACACTCCTTGAATTAGTATTTGGTAATGAAACTTTAGTTGAGATATAATAGTTGGTTGTGTAACTTTATCTATTTTTTTTATACGAACAAATGCTATTTAAAGGAATCATGTATTATGTCAAGATTTGCAAAGCGGAATTATTTTTGTCTCATGTTTATTGAGGTTATGAGTTTGTTACAAAATTCCATAGTGGGAATGGAATCTACTTGAAAAGCGTCTATGTTTGCATGTATTTAAATTTCTTAAATTAGTAAGTTGTGTATTAGTAATAAATTATTTGCTGTCACTTATAAAGAAATTTTAGTTGAGACATTACAGTAGTCTTGATTGGATACCCTAAAATTTTATAACCAAGAACATTCACAGGAAACCCAGCAAGCTCTTTTTCTTTGGAAATAATGCATCTGCTCGGGATATGCAGGTTTTCCGGTTTGAATTAAAAGATTAGTGTTATGAGCAATAACATAAAATGTTAGGACCCCTGATGTCCTTAATTTTTTTTCTTAATAATGTCTTTGCTGACAATTAAGATAGAATATTTGCAGTCCAGTTTTGGAAATTGCCGACACTAGTGATGAACTGCAGAGCCGAAAGGGTTTGCATTTAGTTTGAAATTTTCAGTTTGTATGACCATTTTTTAGAGCGTATAGGTTTTATTCAACTTACAAAACTGGTATTATTAATTTGGTTTGTTTTGGATCTCATCACTGCTCCTTTAGTGCAGTAATTGTAAACTCTTTATGTGGCCTGGCCTATGATCATAACTTGTTTTCTGTGGAGGCTGCTGTTGACTAGTAGCTTCAAAATTCTTTTGAGCATGATGGGAAAGTTTTTGTAGTATTCATCTTTGGGATTAGCACTCTCATCTTCATTTGCAAGTAAAGGAGTATGAACACTTAAAAAGCGGCTTACCTGTTGGATACTTTGAATAATCCTAAATTTATTTTTCACTTTTTTCAGCTTTTTTTTTTTTTAACTTTTATAGCGTTATAGATGGAATTACTACAAATACAATTACTAGAGAAGTTGTAACATTTTATTATGTGTACAACAGCTAATGCACCCTTGCTCACTTTTAAAACAGTGATTGTCTTTTGATTTAAGGTTTGTGGTTCATATTAATTTAATTCTTTATATTTTGTGTTATGGTTATTTAATGTTCTAACAATATTCGTGCATCTATGTTGCATCTGGGTCACATGTGTCTATGTTTTATAGTCTCCAGCTTTGCATGTACTACATCATTAATAATACGTCTTTTATAATTGTTTTCTGTTTAAGATCGTTGTGTTTTATAAGTATTAGCTCTTTCTATTTTTATAGCTCTCTTTTATCATGCTTTTCTGAATAGAAGGAGATGAATGCAAGTTATTTTTATCCACAAGTTGCCCTTGGTTTAAGATCAAAATTTGTTGGAGGGAATCAAGGCCCCGTTTATCCAAGCTTTCCCCTCTCAACCACCCTTGGATCAGGCCAAGCAGATGCTGGAAATTCATATCTGGCTCTACTTTATGGTACTCCATCCTTGTTACAGTATGATTTTCAAAATTTGTCTGAACGCATGCTTGGCATCTCGTCTGGTGATTCTACTGATGCTATTGGGAATTATTTTGTTAGTTCTATAGAAAGTGGAACCTTCCGGACATCTGGTGTGGGGTTGATAACAGAAAATTTGATTAACTGTAACCTGCAAAGTTGGGTGAATAATTTTCCAGAGATTTCTTCTAGAGCAATGGTTGGTTTGAATAATTGTAGTAATTTTTTCTTCCACAATATCCGGGGCAGCAATACTGCTACTCAGCACACAGTTCCTGGTGGTGAGAAAGCGAGGGAACCTTTTTCTTTTCCAGGTCAGTGCCGAGGTACATGCCCTGCATTTGGTCTAAATGTTTGCTGCTCAGATATTCAGACTACACCTAATATTGCTTTAGAATGGTGCTCATCTAAGTATGCAACTTCTTTTATGAACGGGTGTCCTCGTGTGTTCTGCATGGGAAAAAGTGAGTGCTATAAGCATATAGTGTCCTATTGAATGAGATTTATCCTTGGTAAATGTATAGATAGCTCACATTTCTATTGTCAATTTAAAGGTGGCCATCTTCTTCTTAGCCATACAGGGCTTCTTGGTGTTGTTTGCTCATGCCATTGTTGTCACATGTCTGTTCTTAAGTTTTGTGAGGTAAAACCCGTCAGAACTGGTTCTATTCTATAGCAATGTTTAGCCATACCCTTCTTGAGCAGTTTATTTCACATTTTATGTACAATTAATGCTTACTGGTTTGTCTGCTCTGATGTTGCAGCATTCAGGGTTACATGGCGTTGACCCAGGGGATGCTGTTTGTATGGAGAGTGGGGAGACCATTTCACAATGGCGGAAGCTTTACTTCTTGAAGTTTGGGGTAAGACATAGCTTTCATGCAATTTATTGGTTGATGTTTCTTGATATATAATAAATGTTGCTGTGTTTTGGAGATGAGTTTTTAGCATTAGTAATTTATCTACTTGTTCTGAGAGTTGATGCTTTCCTTTGAAGTTTTTCCACTGAGCATGGAATCATAGATTTCTTTTTGCATTCTTCAAGTTTTTTCAAGATTTGAGGATGTCACATGTTCTGGTCCCAAAAATTTTATTCAGTTGCTTGCAGTTTTCTCCTTTCTATTGGAATGTTTCCACTACACATAGGCTACTGTTTATTGTTTAGGGTGTTGGGTTGGAGGGAATAGAGAAGAGGAAGGGAAATTTTTTGTCCTAATTTGGTGTAAAAATTTGGAGGGGAAGGAAGGGGTCATGAGGGAATTAAATTTCCTTCTTCATATTTTTGTCTTACCTCTAATATTGGGAGGATATTAAGAGTTAGGAAAGTGATTTATATTGTTGGACTGTGCAAATTAAATTGCCTTTATACACTGGTTTCCACGTGCGCATTCTCTAACACTGACAAACCAGGAAGCAAACCATTAAGCCGAACTTCTCCTTTGCTACAAACTATTAAATCTTGCACTCAACTTTCTGATGGATAACATGAATGGAAAATAAAACTAAGCATTTAGCACATCTTTAATTTAATATTTATTTGAATTTTTGAATGAATTGTTGAAAGCATTAATTACCAACTATCTTTTTATAAAACAAAAAATGAAGTTCAAAATTTTATATATTTACGTAAATTGTCACTAACAAGGTTTTTTTACATATTTGCTGACTGGTAACTTTTTAAAATTCTCATTAGATTTACATTCATACCATGAAACCATGAACTCCATTTCTTATTCAGTCATTCAGTCCTGTTTTTGTATGTGCATTGTTGCATGGGGTAAAATAGAAATTAGAAAGTAACATCAATAACTTTCGATACTAGACATTGTAGTATTGTTTTAGACAGAGACATTTATTTGTGTGAAGTCTAGCTAGCTTATTAGAAGAGAACCGTATTTTAAACTTTTATGTATGTGCAAATTTGATAAATCTGTGCATTCATTTTACCTCTCCTTTTGTTGTTGGCATTAAGAATTGAATTTCTTATTTGCATGTTTGAAGCAACGAGAACACTGGATGGTGATACTTTTATGATGCTTTAGATTAGGTCTCTGGGGAATGAGAATGAGTGGGACTGGCCCGAAGTATTATCAACAACAGGCAGTCCGATGAAATCCAATGGATCTGCGTTTGATGTGTCCAAGACTAATTTGTCTCATATGTTGAGTTCATCTGCAGTCATGTCAAGGTCTGGAAAGTCTTCTGACTATGTCATGTTTCCAAATAATGCTCGTATGGACAACAATTTATTTATTGGTACATTGTCCAGAAAACAAGCCACAACAATCCAGGATGGTTGCAACATTCCACTCAAAGGTTTTACTGGTATTTCACAAAACAGCTATGTTAATCAGTTGAAAAACCAGTTAACGGAATCTAATCTGGCCATGTATACAACTGCACCAAATTTTGGTGGAACTCTACCGGATGATGGTTGTCACCCTATGCCTCCTTTCTTGGATTCTCTGAAAAGGAAAGGGAGTTTGTCAACAGTCCACTCACCTTTGCAAACACCAACAAATCTTTTGAAAGACCATGGTTGCTTAAAAAAGAATGCAAGTGATGGTCTTGCTGCCAGAGACGTAGTTTCCTCCAATGTTGATCTTAGGCTTGGTCAACCACCTCAGACAGGAAATTCACTTCCATCTTTTATGGAACCACTGCTGTCTAATTCCCTTGCTAGTTCACCGAAATTGCAATGTCAGAGGCAGATGATTAATAGTGCGTTGAATCAATGTTTTGTTTTAGCTGATTGCTTGAGTGTTATATTGTATCTATTATTTATTCAGTGTATTGTCCTTTTTGTTTCATTTTGAAGAAACCTCTTAACAATGTACCTTGTACATTAGATGCAGACCTCAGCAGGGAGGAGGGATTACAGAATAATTTTGGCTATGCTGCTGGTTCATTCAAAATGGTTGAAGAATTTCCTCAGCTTAAACCCAAGAACTATATGCCAGCTGTGAGTAAGGCTTCTGCTAAAGCTAGATCAGAAACCAAAAATGTGGCCGAGGGTGTATCATTTTCACCATTTTCACAAATTGATATACCTGGAAGAAAGACACAAGCTAGTGAAAATTTGTGGAACGGTGTCAGCCCTATCATGCCTAAGAAACTTTATTCTGATTATGGTCACACAGGAGGGCAATCAAATAAATCTGTCGTAGGGACCAATAAGTATTTGGACAATAATAAATGGGTGAGCTTTGCCAAAGATTCTGGTGCCAAAAAAAATTCTGGATTTGGAATTGGTCAGTTAATGGAATATCCAAGCTCTATCATGAGAGCCATCATCGGTGGGTATGATAGTGGTATTTCAGGTTTTAACGAAAAGATGTATGAATCAAATTTTGAATCTAGCTTGCCATCAGATACATCTGTGGGTGCAAATATTTTGCATGGTTCACACAACATGCCTTCTCTTGGACTAGAAAATCATGTGAATCCACAGACGTCTTTTCCATTTAAAGAGATTTTGAAAGGCCTTCCCTATCATGTTTCAATTTCTGTGTCAAATGAGACTCCAACTTTGCCACCACAGCAGGCCATTAATATGGATGCTTATTTAGTTGATGAAAACACAAGGTTGCTTGCAATGACACAGACACCGGAGTTATCTGAGCAATATCGTACATTGCATTTTAATATGAATCAGAAGCAAGGGGGATCCTGCAGTATTTCGAAAGTTCAGCATTATACTTGTGAGGCTTCAACAGCTGAACACGGAACCTCTTGTGCAACATTGAAATTGCCTCAAAATAGAGGGATTTTTGGGAATCATGAGAATACTGTTGGTTTGAAGAAGTTGCCTCCCCTCACAGGTAAGTACAATGCTTTTTTTAATGTCCTGTAACTTTTCAGTGTTTTTAGAGAATGCCTTCCATTGATTGTGAAATTTTAATGTTAGTTTAGTTTTGTAGCATGCACATTTAATTGTAATTGTCCTTACAGGTATGAACGGATATTATCATTTGTCTGGCCTGTCGCCAACACCTTTACATTCTAAAGAGAAGGAATCCCAATGTAAACATTCTTATGATCTTCAAAATGAAGAAACTTCTTTAAGGTAATTGCAGAAAGTTATCATGTTGATGTCATAAGGATATCTGTGTTGCACTGCTGGAAACTTATCTTTTGTAGCTTTGATTTTAAAATCAGCCAGCATATTCAGTTTGCAGCCTATTCTAATGGCATCTTAAGGTGTATTTTTCCCTTAATTCTATAATTAGGTTTGGGGCATTGGTTGTTTTGTTGGATTCTAGAAGGGTGTGGAAGAAGATACTAGGGGTGCATTTGGAGAACTTATATGTTTGGGTTTTTGAAATAGGTTATGATTCCTATAAGTTAAACTTTAGGGTGAAGCTTATGAAAATAAATTTGGTTTTGCTTATAGTTTTTATGGTCAAAGTTAGGAAATAGACTTTTGTGCGGTAGAAACTAATTATAGGTGCTTAATTTAGTTGTTTACTTCAATGTGTTGGGGTCTTAGAATGTGCGTTTGGACCTAACTCAAACCCCCAAAACCAACTTATGAGATCAGCTGTGCCCCTCACTTGTATACCCTTTCATCATGCAAGTTAATGTGGGACTTGAGTTTTTCTCCATATATCCCTCACCCAGTCTTCCTTCTATTGTATCTGGTGCATGGATAACACGATAGGTCACCCTCTAGTAGAGTGGATCTAGGATAGAGTCTGATGGAATCTTATGCAATGAGTGTTGTGCTCCACTTATATAACCTTTTTAAATTCTATTTCTAGTCAATGTGAAACTTCAAGGTTTCTCGGATAGGTGTGATAGATAGTGAGAAATGAGATAAATTGGAGGGGGAGAAATCTCTCCTGTTATAACCAATCATGTCATCGAACCTAAATCTTTACCTACAAGCAAATAATTTTAACCTATTGAGTTAAATATGTGAGGATATTTTGGGGTGGGGTAGTTACTTTAATGACATTGTTAGAAAAACAATGAAGCATTGCAGGATGTTTTAGATTTTTGCGGAAAGAAACATCAGCCATTGGCTTAATCTAGGTAGTATTATGGAAAACATGGGAGCGGAAACTCATGGCTGTTATAACTAGGAGGCCTATCTTGGTTATTTGCGAAATATTTGTGTTTGATGTGCTTGTTTTGTTTTGTGGTAAACAAATAGACTGACAAAATTAAAGCAACTACGCGACTATGTAGCTACAGGGGATCATGGGCTTTTGGGGGCAAAATCAGTTCAGATAATGTAAAATATCATGTTATATTTTGCATTTTGAATGTTCTGTCCTCATTATCCACAGTTAAGGATATGGTTTGTCTTTATTAATTTTGGTACTCTTTTTTAATCTTCATTTAATGATGACTTTCACTTATCATCAAATTTGCTATTAGTGTGCTTTAGTGGCATGATAGTACATTTTGCAGATTGTAGACAACTGAAGTGGCATTGCATTGCATTTGTGTAGAGTGGTGATAGCAATCTGAATCACAATAAATCATGTTCATTGAGATTAGCAGGCCATTAAATTCTTTTCTTTTCTCCTTTGTTCGTTGACCCCTCAAAGTATTAAGGTGATTTTGAAATATTATGTAAGTCTGCATCAGAATGAAAACAGGGTTCAAAATCCTCCCTTGAAGAATGACTATCATGGTTGCTTCTCCATCTGAAACATAAATTTGCATCTGGAGGTGACAATTTCTGGAAGATGCCTTTGCTTTTCTAGATAGGGTCTAAACCGTTTCTTTTTGTGAGTACATGATACTGTATGGCATGTAGTTTATCCCATTTACAATTACATTCTATCTGAAAATTCCAACAAGTTATAGCTGGCCTCCTTTACTTTGGGTGAGTCTTCTCCTTATTCCCGACATTATGTTGCATACCCTACAGGTTTACCTTTTTTTCTGTGTAACTTCTTGCATTATTCCATTCTTTGTTTCTTTTTTATGTGAAAGACACCGTGTTCATCCCGTTGTCTATTTTTTCGTGGCTGATTATTTATTGCAGCTGCGTTTTGGTTTATACACAGCATCTTCTTAGTGACAATCAGGTCAACAGAGCACCTCAGCATCAGAGTCTTGTTTTTGTTGTCTTGTTAATTATCCCTTAGACTGGTGGGTGATCGAGTCTCAAGATTATGATTGTTGATTATTAGTTATGATGTGTATTTATCTTATGTATGGAGGCCATCCCATAATTTGCTATCCTGGTATAACACTTAAGGCTTTGGGGATAAACCAGTCTGCATCCTAATTCTGTAGTAGTGATATACCCGTTATTTGTTGACACTTGTAGATAAAACTGCAACTCTTATTCTTTTTCATGTTATTTCTTCACAAGCAATTTTAGTGACTAGTTTTCACCTCAGAAGATTGTATGAATTGATTTTCAAATGTCTCTAGAGAAAGTTGACTATATAAGTTTGGCATCATAAATGTGAGTGAACGTAGAATTATATGCTTCCTAACATGTTGATAGATATATAGGTGAATCATCCATTGTCAGAAGAGTGAATGCATGGAGCTTGAACATATAAAATGTTGCAAGAATAGGGTTTTGTAGTTTTGTTTATGCTGGGATAAACACCTAAAACCAGTAACTGTTGAAAAAAAATGTCTGCCTTGCTTTCTGTTTATGCATGTCAATTGGGTATTTAATTGATAAACATTATTCCTTTTCTTAATTTCATCTTGTCAGATCAGAAAATTGGGTTCCATTTACTATTCTGTGCAAACTTTTCCATCCTCTGTGAGTCACACCTCTAACTATTTTTGGTACTTTTTCTCTCCCCCAATTTTGATGTTGCAGCCTTGGTATAAGCAAAGACAATATCAGATCAAGTGCATGTGAAAAATGCTCTGACCAACCATCAAATATACGTCTGGAAGGCGAATATCCTTCTGATGCTCGAAGCAACTTTTTCTCAGGGATTGAACCCCTTTGTAATAACATAAGGCAAGAACTTGCTGATGTCGGTGGTGAAACTTCTTTGAAGATGCCTTCAGATTTCCGGAGAAATCTGAATACTCCAGATGGAAGAAATATTCACTTTGAGCAAGGTGGGAAGGTAATTGGCCAAGACTCAACCAGAATTGGCCTTCATGCCCCTCAGTGGAGAGATGTGCCCAGTAAGGTCAGGAAAGCAGTTTGTGATGCAACATCTTTAGATCAAACATCTACTTGTTTGGATACGGAAGGACGAGATGATTTTCAACTTGGAAACATTTCCATGAAACGCTCCAAAAGAACTACTGATATGGGGGACCTGTCAAAAGAGAAAGAAAGTTCTAATGTTTCTTCTGGATGCTCTGCTCCTGTGGTTACTCGGGCATCTGTGAGTGCCAACAAAATTGATTACTGTACTGATGATGCTGTTGACACTGGCTTTGTCAACAACCGTGTAGTTGATGAAGGTTCAGGTATTGATCAAGGCTCCTTGTTTGATTTAGTTGAAAGTGAAACAACTGATGAGCTTCTAGGCTCGACCTCTGGCAATTACATGAAAAATGGTTGTTCGAGAGATGATGAATCATGTTGCAATCTCCTTGATGATCTTAAACTCCTAGATTCCTTGATATGGAAGAAAGAAAGGAATCAAAATCATTTTGTGCTTTCTGCTAATTGTAAAACCAATCAGTCTCAAAAAGTCAAGAGGGGCATCAAAGGAAGAAAGCGAAAGAGAAATGTGGTGAGGGTTCTAGATGCTTCATTATCTTCTGAATTCCCTTCCTTGTTGCACAGTAAGAATGATGAGGGTGCTGAGATTTTTAATTCCTCTTCTAGTTTGTCAAAAGAAATGCAAATGCACTCTCTGTCTAGCCTGCAGAAATCATTTAACAAGTCTTCCTTTGTTCAACCTTGTAACGAACGAATACAGTCTGCATTTTCATCCAAATTTGTTTCCTGTAAGAATCATCTGAGCAAACATCTCAGCTGTAAAGTTGCCTATGGGTCTCAATCAGATTCTTATGCTGAGTTTCGCTCGTTCCCTGGAGTTTCTGGAACAAAGAAATTGAGAAAGAATCTCACCTCTGATTGTTTTGAGCAGTTTCGTATGCAAGAACCATCCTATGAGGAACCTGAAAATGCCGACTTGTGGCCATTCTCATGCAGGAAGGAAAATGATCATAGAATCAGAAGGCCAGTAGTATGTGGAAAATATGGTGAAATAAGTAATGGTCATTTGTCTAAAGAGGTGCAAAAGCCTGCAAAAATTGTCTCCCTCAACAAGGTACTTAAATCTTCCAAAAGGTGTATGAGCTACACAAATGGAAAACCAAGACTAACTTCAAAAAAGAAATGGGAGAGATTGAGCATTGGAAGAGATATTGGGTACTGCTGTGGTAACCGTGGTTTAAAAATTACGGAACACATTGAAACACAAAATACAATAATTTATGGTGAAGCAAATGTTGATATGTCTCTGGAAGACTTGGAGAGAGGTGGCAAGCAAGATGCGAAAGCTAAAGCTAAGCACGGTGTTAGGGTTGGAAATAGAGAAAATGTTCCATTGAAGGTGAAGAACAAGGACATTCGGAAACATCGAAGCATTAATGAACTCACTGCTAAAGGTGAATTTGAGCAGAGCTACGTGATTATTTTTCTAAATAATGTTTGTTTAGCAAATTAATTAAAAAGAACCTAGAATGATGAGGTGTGGATTAGTAACATACTCATATTTGGAGTAGCTTATTAATTGGTTTATCATTTATTCCTGGAGTTAAATGCTGGCTTTCTTCATGATTAGGTAATGCTTGGTTTTATTGGCTGTTCATATTTCACCACACTTTGTTACTTGAGTTGTGTGATTTCATCAGGAGTCTAGTAGCAACAACTTATGAGTGATTATTTATTAAATTTAGGGTCTGTTTGGACTAGTTTTTTTCATAGACACTTTTAGGAGAGAAAAATGAGATGGTAAAAATGAAATGAGCTTCTTCATAAGCTAAAATTAATTTATGCATAAGTTAAAAATAAGAATTTAAATAAGTTACATGAGAGAAGTTCATTTTAATTTTCCTTATTTTTCTCTTCTAAAAGTGTTATGGGGAAATTTATCCTAGCATGCCCCTGTACTACAATATTTATTAATAGTATGGATTGTTATTTACACATGTATATCCTCTTCATTTGAAACATGGTTCTTCCATCCTTTACTTAACCTTAATCTCATTTTGAGCCTTTTGTATGCGTGGAGAATTATTTTCCTGAGAAATGCCTCCTCACAAAGTGTTTTAAATGCATGCTAGAAACCAAAGTGACGGATATGAATTGTGCTCAAGACAGAGAGACTGGTTTGTGTAGCACAAAAAGTAGAAAGTAAGCAAATAAAAAATTGTCCTATTTACGTTATCTGTTTTAGAAGTATTCCAATTAAATGTCAATGTTTTCTTTCCTGTTGTTATTTTTTACTGTGCGTCTCATTGCTATTACTTTCTTGCAGCTCTATTCAAGGTCACATAAACATATCAACTATAAACTCGGATACCTTCTGCTGTGTGTGTCAAAGCTCAAGCAATGATAAAATCAACTGTTTGTTGGAATGTCGTCAATGCCTAATTAGAGTATGTTTACTTTTTTAGTCAAGTAATATTGAATTGATGAACCGTTCATATTTTTTGTATGAAACAAGACTTTTATATATCTCCTGTATCTTGTCTACCAGGTGCATCAAGCTTGCTATGGTGTTTCCACATTACCCAAAAAAGGTCGTTGGTGCTGCAGACCATGCCGAACCAACTCAAAAAATATTGTATATTCAATGAGCATTTTTAATTTTCTATTTGATTTCTCAATCCTTATATATGGGTCTTGTTTTTGTGCTTTCCTTTCTGATACATGAAGTCATTCATCCTTTATTTTTTTTACTCCGTATGTTAGTTTTTTATTCTGTCTCTTCATATCCCTAGATAGAGTCATTCAACTGTTGAATGATTTTTTCGAGACTATTTGTGATTCCTCTGCTACTCTGTATATAGTCTTTTATAATAAGTTCTTCATTTAAAAATTAATCTCACACTTCTTTCCATGCTTTTCATTTTGGGTGGTTCCAATATCAAGGCATGTGTCTTATGTGGTTATGGAGGTGGAGCCATGACTCGAGCAACAATGAGTCACACGATTGTCAAGAGCCTCCTAAAAGTGTGGAGTGGTGAGAAAGATGGCATGCCTAAGCATGCAACTTCATGTGATTATTTGGAAAAGGAATTATATGTATTCTCATCCTCAAAAGCTGATCAAGAAAGTGCTTTGAAGCCCAAAATCGTTGATACATCAACAGATCTGGTGAAAGTTCAAATATCTATAAATCACACACAACACACCCCTACTACCCTTTCTAATTTCAAGGTACACAACAGCATTATTGAAGGAGTCATTGATCCAACTGTTAAACAATGGATTCATATGGTTTGTGGTCTTTGGACTCCTGGAACAAGATGCCCAAATGTTGACACAATGAGTGCTTTTGATGTTTCTGGCGTTTCACGTCCCAGAGCAGATGTGGTGAGTACCTAACAGGAGTTTTATATTGCTCAGCTGGTTGAGCACTAATTTCTGAAGTAAAGCAACAAATATTATTGTTCTCCATGGGTTCTGACCCTTGTTATTAGTAATTTTGTGTGAATATTATAGTCTGTCTACACAGTATTATGTGTAAGTATTATACTGTTCTATATTTGTTGTATCTTAGTAGTATTGCCAATAAGGACACAAACTGATTCTTATAGTGAAAACACGGGTATAAGCTGTTTATCAAATAGATAATCACTGGGGACTTTTTTGTTTCATCCTTTGTCTGTCTTGTTACAGTATAGGCAATTATTAATAAAGTCTAGTCCCTCCTCCCGATAAGTTCACAGTTTTGTGCTTTTTTCAGGGTTATTTTACTAATTTGCGCTATTTATTTTCATGTTCCGAGTTATATTGTTGGGGCTTATATGTGGGCTTAGTAGTTTGTAGAATGCAATATATAGTTGTAAAAGTTGGAAGTGTTTAACTATGAAAATGAAGAAATATATTATGCCCGCAAGTTGCTATGTAAGGTCAAACTTAATTTACTATTGTTTTATGATTATTTTGTGGCAATTAGCATTTGCTCTTTTTTCGCTAAACTATTCTTCGCAGGTTTGTTCCATTTGCAATCGATGGGGTGGTTCTTGTATAGAGTGCAGGATGGCTGATTGCTCTGTCAAGTTTCATCCTTGGTGTGCTCATCAAAAGGTACTTTTTCTTTGATAGGTGGAACTTACATCATACAACTTTCTGCCGTTGATGACTTTAATTGAACTACTTCAGAAACTATAATTTTATTTATAAGGTCCGTGGTCTAATAATATCTGCTGTTAGGGAAAATGTACATGTCTCTCTTACCAAAGCATATGTAAAAATTGAGATCTATTCTTCCCTACCACTTGATGTGCCAAAGGATGTTGCCAAGGTTTTTCACGAGTACTATTTGTCCGAATTCTTTGGGGAAATAGGGCATTTTCATTGAGTGGGACTGCTAGAGTATATTAGGATTATCAGTCTTACTGTTTGTGACTTGGATTTGTATTAGTAATACTACTACGTGACCTACGGCTCTATTAATCTCAGGGAAACATGTTCGGAGCTTGGATCAGAATTGCTCCTGTGAAGAAAACGTAATTGCATGACTTTAAATGTTGAATTACAATTTTAACTATCATGATAAACTTTACCTCATGTTAAATCTTCCTGGTTTGGCAAGTGTTTTTCAAGTGCTTTACGATATGTAGATTATTTTTATATGATTTTATTGAGTTAATGGTGTAAATATGACAATTGAGCATTGCTGTGGTATGCATTTTCTTTTTCTTGGATTTGGTACCTAAGATGAGTTGTCTAGAATTCCATCATCAACCATGAATGTTTCATTGATTTTAAACATTTATTATGAATTCTGCTGATAATAAATATTTGATAATGCAAATTGAGTGTTGTATCCATTGGTGTACCATAACTCATGACAATTGGTTCTCAACTTTGCAGAACCTGTTGCAAAGTGAAACTGAAGGTATTGATGATGAGAAGATTGGATTTTATGGGAGATGCATGCATCATACTATTGAACCTAGATATTTGTCCATATTTGATCCTATTGACGAAATAGGAAGTCAAGAAGAAAAGGAATTCACATGTGCCAGGGCAGAGGTATTTTCTTCATTCATAGCATTTGTTGGACTCTATCTCCTCTCGGGTGATGTGGGGAACCATTTGAGCTTTCTTTTCTTTCTCTGGAATACTTACATGTAAGGATATTAAATGTCATATTCTGGATTATTTGTAGGGTTACAAGGGCAGAAGATGGGATGGTTTTCAGAATAATCACGGCCAAGGTGGATGCCTTGTTCCTGAGGAGCAGCTTAATGCTTGGATTCACATCAATGGGCAGAAATTATGTTCTCAGGGACTCTCAAAATTCTTAGATTTGGATATGGAGCATGATTGTCGAGTATGTATTGTTTATATTACATAGTCTCCAATATGGATATTTAATTTTTGTTGGAATGATTTTTTAAAATTTATTTAGCTGATTCATATTTTAGATTAAATATTTTCCTGGGATGTGTAACTATTATATGACTGTGCTGTTAGTACAATCGAAAATATTACATCCTATCTTGTCCTGTCCTAGATTATCTTTTTCCCTTAGATTCATGTCCTTCTTTACTGGTTATTTCTCAAGATCAGTTACGATATTTCCTTATATCAATTTGTCTCTTATTTTGGTAGTATTATGATTAGTTTAAGGGTTAATACTTTAGGTTTCATAATCTCATCCACACATTGTAATATTCATATATCTTAGTCAATATTAATCTAATGTTTCATTGTCATTTTTCCTTCTTACTTCCCCTACTTAAATCCTCTTATTTTCAACAGTGTTCAAGTTATGAAGATAATGTTTAGTTTTCCTGACAAAAATTGAAGATCCATATATTTTAGGCATCTTACATTAGCAGATCATAAACTTTATGCCTAGGAAAACATGTATTTTTAAATTGGGTTTCTAATTTTTATGGTAATCTTCAGCCTATTGTCCTTACTTTCTTATTTCCTATTGTCTACAGAAGGAATACGCTCGGTACAAACAAGCAAAGGGTTGGAAACACCTCGTTGTATATAAGTCTCGTATACATGCACTTGGTCTTTACACTTCTCGATTCATTTCCCGGGGCGAAGTGGTATGATACTGGTTTACAAGTGTCATATGCCTCTACACTATGATTGCAAATATGAAGCGTTTCTTGTGCTTCTCTAGGTGGTTGAATATATTGGTGAAATTGTGGGATTGCGGGTGGCTGATAAAAGAGAGAAGGATTATCAATCTGGAAAGAAACTTCAGTACAAGAGTGCCTGCTACTTCTTCAGGATAGACAAAGAGCATATTATTGATGCCACAAGGAAAGGGGGGATTGCTCGGTTTGTTAACCACTCGTGCCTGGTATGTTTACTTTAAGTTTGACTCTTCATTTATTGTTCATCTTGTTTTTAGTTTTGTCGATTTTAGTGTGCATTCATGAATATGCTTTCGTCAACGCTTATGATTGTTGGCTTATTGAGACTCAATACTGGTTATGAAGTTGTTTCGGCTCGTGTCCTCAAATATGTATGTTAAGAACGCTGAGTATTGATGATTATGTCCGAAAAAGCCACAGTGATTGTACAAACAATAACCTTTTCCTAGTCAATCTTTACGCCAATGCCTGCTGCATTTAATTTCACTCCATACTCTTGGAAGCAAGGTTATTCAAAATTGAATCAATCCAAAATTCCAAAAACCAGGTGTTGAAAGTAACTCATTTTTTGGATTTGTATTTTCCTATATTAAACGGTGTGGTTCTGGATAAATTCTAGAATAAAATTAAATAAAATTGCTTATTGTATTTAAATATAAAATTATATATATAGAGTTAATTAACGACTAAGAAATTGAATTTTACTTATAATGTAATTGAATTCATTAAAACGAGATAATAATTTTTTATTGTAATTTTTAACTATATTATCTAATTTATTTATAAATATTACAGAAAGCTAAAGCTAAAATTATGAATATATAATCATATAAAATTTTGTTGTATGTCGTTATTTCACAATTTTTCATACAATTTCTTTTGTAAAATAATGTTTAACGATATTTTCTATAAGTGTTTTATAATTTTTTTTTTTAAAAAATGAACAATTTTTAATTGACAAAAGTCGTAAAAATTGTTGTAAACCAAACTGCAAAATATCAGTTTGATTTGCTTACTATTTAATAAGAAACCAAGTCACTAGCACTCAAAATGCTCACTCATGAATATTTCATTGGTCTATCCTTGATATAATTTGTGTCTTATGATTCTTGGAAGTTTCAATTAATGTGATTTGTTTTAGCAATTGCTCTGTTCCATTTGTTCTTCAATTCGTTCTAACGAATATTTGTTTATTATGAACAGCCGAATTGCGTGGCAAAAGTGATTACTGTAAGGCATGAAAAGAAGGTAAATTGCAAACATTTTATTCAGTTTTCTCGATTTCAATAGGTTATGGTTTAGAAAAATTGGCACTACTTGATTGCGACGATACATTGGAATTGTTTCATTCATGATTCGTGACTATAGCAGAGGTTACTTGATCTGGATTTGTTGGCAAATATATAAACGTGAGGATTAAATGGTTTTGATAGCTTCTTTATTTAGATGCATTTGTACCTTTAATTCTGGTTTCAGCTTTCATCATTTTTACTGCACTGATAAAAAGCATGTTGGCTTTTGGTTTTGAAGGTTGTCTTCTTTGCAGAGAGGGATATATTTCCTGGTGAAGAGATCACGTATGATTACCACTTTAACCACGAGGACGAAGGAAAGATTCCATGTTACTGCAATTCAAAAAATTGCAGGCGCTATATGAACTGATCACCTTGCAATTGTGGGCTACATGGTAGTGTTCATGACGTCCGAAAATACAAGTCGCTGCTATGTAACGAAGGTGCCGTTTGTAATTTGCATATAATTAGCAAGAGTTTGCTACGTGATCTATACATGGAGCTGCGAAAGTTTTGCTCCATGATTTTTTGTAAATGGGCTTCCCATGGTTATCTTAATTTTTTGATCTTCAACTGGTTTTTCTCATCTTCAATAATTAGACGCGTTCAAGATTAATGAAATTAAGGTGAAGAAAGTTTTCATAATAAACAAATAGTATAGTAGCAGCTGAACGCAAGCATTCTGTGAATGCACACGTGACAATTTCCCAGGCTTGTCGCACAGCCCGACTATGTACGAAAGATTAGATAAATACACAAGCAGTGGCACGTACAATGCGATCTTCAACGATTGTAATTGGTAACCACTTGTAGCCCCTACGACTCCCAATTTGGAATACTTGCTGTGGCTTCGTTCACCATTTTTACCAGAGTCACCTGTTAAGGTTTATAGCTGAATGTTAAAGTTCTCCAGATAATCGCTAAAAGAAAATGTTTCAAAGAGGTGAAATTACATACCACACTTTCTGGAACACCAGGGGGAGGCATTGTCAGATTTTTCGGTGGGGCAACTTTATCATAAGATCTTTTATCAAACCTCCACTCTCCAATCTTTCCATACGTCAACTTACCCTAAATATATAACATCACACACAATTACTCAATTCTAAGCAATAAAATAGAAATTAATCTGTACTTTTCAATAGAAATTTGTAGAGCTCAATCCCAGCACAGTACCTTCATGTCATAGTCACAACCATATGTATAGTGAATTATGTATGCTTTGCCAATTTCTTTGTCCCATGGAGGCTGAAACGCATAATAAACAAACAAATGTTAGCAATTTGAGAATAGACAGCTTTCTATGAATTGTGCTTTCGTGTTAAGATCTTTCCAAGAAAAATACCACACTCTTTAGGTATTCAAGTTCTTATCAAGAAGTTGAGGTGCTTAAATTGAATTTATCGCGTTCAATAAGTTTGATTTATTTTATTTTGCTTTTCCTATCCATGATAGTTAGAAAATTTATTCTGACAGACTCCTATCATTGATCATTTAAATGGCTACACAAGACTCGTGTTTTACTTGGGATCTAGCACTAGTGTACGATAATGGACATTCTCAAATATAACTCATTTTTCTAAGCTACAAGAAGTAATGAACAGACATCGAAGGTCCTTGTATAATTTGCTTATGAATACTGGTCGTAGAAAAAAAATTAAAGAAAGAACCTTATTGAACCTGAATCATGAAGTCCTTGTGTAATATGTTACGAACACCATGAAGAGCAGATGCGACAGCATAACCATACCTAATTCAACGATACAAGATAAAAACATAACAGGTCAAGTTATTGTGAGTTTAGAAGAGGATAACATGAATGAATAAGAGAAAGAAAACAATAAAATTACATTTCAAGCACCCATCCAAAAGCTTTATCAGTTTCAGGATCCTTTTTCATTGCCAGGGAAACATTCATCCAAGTGGGAGCAATCTTCTTAAGGAATTCCTAACATTCATCCACACAAATTTATAATGTGGCACCAAATTAAGAGTATTCATTAGTATCACAGAAAACTAATTGACAGGTACCTTCCCAACAATAACTGGTGAATTCCCAATTGGATCAATATCAGTTATTGGTCCCTTTTCCTCAGGGTAGTACTTCCTTAGCA
>Ga0209489_103818_pt1 | contig 28728 bp, 22 predicted proteins | sample SiratrowhiteBW_FD_187527 | JGI IMG/M metagenome (GOLD analysis project Ga0209489, IMG submission 187527) | Root nodule microbial communities of legume samples collected from California, USA - Siratro white BW (SPAdes) (version 2) | ecosystem: Host-associated > Plants > Roots > Nodule | place...
AATTATGGGTTACAAAAAAAAAAAAAAAACAAAATAAAAGCTATGAAGTATGCTATAAAATTACAGAAATGGAATCCTTAAACGTAGTGGTAATGGATGGATCTAAACTTCAGATTCCTTTTATGGTGGAAAACATTTGTTGGACGATTCAGTAGACCACATTTAGAGCTATTATGTCCTTACTTTCTTGTTCTGACTTTTTGGAATTGAATGATTGATCACATTGGGAGATATTACGTACAACTTTACAAAAATAATAATGGATTTCAAAGTTCAAGGTAAATGATATGTATAAAGAGGTTCTTCTATATTTCGACTCAAGATGATAAACAATTGTGAATGATCACATTTTATTCACATTCTATTTTTAGATTTAACATTATAATTTTAGATTTTTTTTATTTTTATTATGTTTTTAATTAAGTGGTTAAATAGTTACATGATAAGACTACAAAATTATAAGAATATGAATCATTCAAATAACTAATGATGTTTTTAGTGAGAATTGATTATTAGTAGGCATAATGATTATTTAGTGAGGACTAATGTGGAATTTAGAGAGTCATATATAATTTGACAATAAAATATCGTACTTGAATTGTAATAGAAAAAAAAAAGATATATGAATTATGAAAGAAAATTGTATTTAAATGTAGTTGATTTGTATGATATTTTGGACTATTTTTTATGACAAAATCAATTTTTAATTTATATGATAAGCTTAAATCTCCTTAATTTTTAATTTTAGGAGATTTTTGCTAATGAATAATTGAAAGTCAAAAAATATATTTGATTGTTAATTCCTATTATTTTGACTAAAAATGAGTAGGAAAGTATTAGATTAACAAAAGAAGGATTGAAGTCTTGAATATGAATGATTATAGAGCAATTTGACGCAAAACAACTCAGGCTTAGTGCACAAAACTTGGGCCCGACCCAAGAAAACCCAAGAATCAAGAAAAATGGCACAAAAGAAGAAAAAGAAGAAACCCTTAATCTTGGCTCTAGATACCAAATGATGGTGGAGTGTTTCTCTTATTCATGGATTTAGTGTCTTCTTCGGATGACCAATGGAGGAATGATGCGAAAGAAAGGATTGAAGGTAGGAAGGTCACAATTAGGTGAAGTGAAAAGAAGGTAGGTCTAGGAAGGGTTAGACCAACTCACTAGATTGGAGACTAAGCTATAAAAGTGTATAAGGAACTCTAACCTAGAGAGAACTTCAATAATAAGTGTTTATGGTTGAATTTTGGTAGCATAATCTCATTCGCTGAAAGTTAAACTTAGGCCCAAAAGAATGGTTAGAGACCCAAATAAGTCCAATTAAGCCCAAACTCCTAAAAAGCTTCTGATTAAGACTATAGCTCTTTGACCTCTTTATTTTGTGAATATGGTGGTTAGATGGTCTGCTATCAAAACCAGTCAAGTTCAACTAAGCAGACTAATGTTGTGAAGTACACATCGAGTATGCTTTGGGCTTATAGTCACTCTTGCCTAACCCTTTGAGGATTCTTGACACAAGTCATTCCTAGCTTAACTTAGTATTCTTTGCTCAAGTCACTCCTAGCTAACCTAAGTATTCTTTGCTTAAGCCATTCTTAGCTAATCCTGAGTATTCTTTGCTCAAGTCACTCTTTGCTAATGCTAAGTATTCTTTACACTTAGCAACTTCTAAGTATTCTTTCAGATCATAGCCACTTTTAACTAATCCCGTCATGGAGTACTCTTTACTCAAGTCACTCCTAGTTGACCCCGAGTATTATTTTCACATAGTCACTCTTAGAAGAGATATGAAGGTTTAGTTTTTAATAATCTACTAATCATTGGGTTTGATAACTAGGAAGGATTGTGTATGATGATCAATATAATGTTTAGGCTTTCTCTCCCATTTCACTTTATCTTACTTTCTAGGGAGGGTAGCAATGTATACAATGATTTAGCTCACTCTCTTAGGTAGATGGATATTCTAAGTGTTTTCCATTAGGTTTCTTAGGATTGTCTGATCAATATATTTGTATGTTGCAACCTTTGCTTTGTTGTCATAGACGAGTGTTCCTTGTGTGAGCAAGCTTTTTATATTTGACCTGTGTCAAAAGAAGTACATGGGTACATATTTATAATAGTAAGGGAAGGGGGAGTCTTCCTAGTTTTTCCATGTGAGACTTGTAAGGCACCCTAACTTTGGCGTATAAACATGATCCTACATCATTCTCCCCGGGTTGGAAAAGCTCGGTATTTTCTTTTATCGAATCTATGTCTCGAACCTGACACCAAGACGTTGTTTGGTTCACCAATCGTGGCAAGGTTACTAATCCCACTATGGTGAAAATAGCCAAGAAACCTAATTAACAATGGGACATTGTTTGGTTAACCAATTATGGCGAGGTTACTAACCCCACTATAGTGAAAATAACTAGGAAACCCACCTTGCTCAATTAGGTCAAGGTATTAACTAAATCTCTTACTGTTAAAGAGAGTTTACAAAAAAATAAGTACAAAACTTATATTAGAAATTACTTTATTTGACCAATGTCAAAAGGAGTACATAGGTACATATTTATAATAGTAAGGGAGGAGGAAGCTTTCCTAAATTTTTCATATTGGACTTGTAAGCCATCATAACTTTGGCATATACAAAAGCTCATGCAACAAGAAGAGTTATAAAATCATCAAATTTCAATCTAGGATTAACTACTCATAATGAGTAGGATATAACAATGGAACTCAATCCTAGTGACTACAAATAACATATCTCTCAAGTGTTTAGTACACTCACATATCCCAACATTAGCTTTTCTTGGAATTATAATAGAATTCTTATTTGTAGAGTTAAGGAGTTGAGTTCTTTGTTACCTATGTGCTCAATGATTAGCTTTCTTCATACCAAGGTTTTCTTCTTCTCAACTACTTGTGTGCTCAAACTCAACCTCTAGTGCTTAACGAAATATGTTTCTTCATATCAAGGTTTTCTCTTTGGCTTAAGCTCCTCCACTATGTGCTGTGCGTGTGCTTTCCTTTATTTTGAAGTAATCTTAAGGTGAGGTATTTGTTGCTTCGCTCGTTTTGAGATGAGAAAATAGGAAAATTGTTTTTATATCCAGTTTAAAAAAAAAATATTAATATCACACTTGTAAAAAAATGAGAAAGTGAATAATAAGTCATGAAGTTAATTGTCAAAAATTTTAAAAATTTTTGAGTCAGTCCCAACAAATTTTCTCTTTAAAACTCAGTTCAGAAAATTCTTTCTTTGAACTCCATCCATCACTTTCAAACCTTTGAAATTTTCTACTTTTAAACCTTATCCATCACCTTCACCGTAACAGAGTAATCGTCAATGTCACGATGAATTGTGACTCAGCATGACCACCAATCCTTACCCTCACAGTCAGCCGTCAACTCTAACCCTCGGCCTGATCGTCAATCCTCACAGCTTTACCAATGTCCATAGGTAATCTTCATATGCTGTTTTACTTGACAAGGTGTAGAACAACCTGACAAAGACTCGTTGTTGAAGGTTCAGAAAGACATGGCGATGAAACACCCATCTCCCCATCTAAGTATGCTTTCTTCATCTTACCTCTAAATTGTCTATGCTTTAAGCGGTGGAATCTTTTTTCATTTTCACTCAGCTAAACCTGCACTTGTTATCTATTATGAATTAGCTTATGTAGGAAGTGTGTTACTGAAAACTTGTTTGTGGGAAAAATTATTAGATTGCTTTCATGGGTAATCAATTTAATTTTGTGAATGTGTAATATAAAAGTCAATAGTGTGCTATGCTGACAATTGTGGGATACTAGAGCAGAGTAGCCCAGGGCTGCTACTAGACTCGGCAATGGTGGTTTTTCTCGTGCTACTGTGATATAAGCTTACAGAACTATTTTTTATATGGGTTTTTTTAGTAAAAAAATCACACAAAAGTTACCTCTGTTTGAACCTCTATTCCTTTTTAGTTCATACTCTATAGAACTATTTGTTTTATTTTGTGCTCTATTTTTCTTCTTCCTTTAGACTTTCATAGTTCACATTCTATTATTTTTTCCCTTAATTTATTGTGTTCTTTTTCTATTATCATAGTGTAAGCATGCCTTGTTTCATGTTTCTCAGTTTTAATATCTAGTCCACTTCCTCTGAAAGCAAAATTGAAGGAAAGGTAGCATGTTTCTGACAATCTGATAATATAATATGTTTGTTCTGTTCCTCCATTATAACTAATTATCATTTAAAGTAACCCATTCAATGTGACACTGTTTTGTTCCTCCATTATAAATAATTATTATATTAAAGGAATCTGGAGTTTAGTTCTCTTTACGAATCTCATAACCCCTCCCCGTATATTTGCTATTTCTATTGTAATACTTTTAGAACTGTACGAATTGTATCTAAATGCTGCACTCTAGAAAATTCCTATTTAATTTGAGATGCTCAAGCTCAGACATTTTTTTCTTTAATTTTTTATTTCCATTTCAGTTTGGTTCATTTTTCATATTTTGAACAATATATCTCTAATTCTGTAAAATCTCAGACTGTGAAAAGATTGTGCATTTTGAATTATGCATGTGTTATGCGAATTATGCTATAATGTTTTTTATTTATACTTGTAGTTATAGGTGTTGATCCTTGCTCCATATTTTTTAGGTAGTTCTGCAAGTAATATGCTAAAGATAGCGTGATTTGTTCTTGGCCAAAAAAATGAAGCCTTTTGTAAATATGAGATGTAAGTGAACTAGCATATTTTCTTTGTATGGTTACGTAATTACCATTTTATCATACTCCAGTTTTCCTCACATTAATTGTTTCAGTTTAGTGGAGTTGGAGAAGCTACTTTCCCCTACATTCTCAAAGCAACCTAGCATATAGATTAATGAGTGTTGGAAGCATCATCTATGGTCTGTGCATATTGTCATTCACTGTGCAATGTTGTTGCTCTAAGTGTTTTAACTTGGTAGGTGCTTATTCTCTTTACATGGAACGATAGATCATAGTTGTTTACCTATGTAGTAGAAAAAATATTTTTATCATCTGACTATTATACAACTTCAAAAATAAGAAATCTAAACTGGTGTTGGTCCCCTGTGTTGTCAAATCTTGTGAGCCAAATGGCCTTGGGGACATGACAATCATAGTTAAGGTATCTACCTTTCAAAAATGATACATTCTTTCATCTGGCGAGTGAAGTACACAAAAATTCAATTACAATGTTTTACACAATAAGACCCCACAACAGCTACTAAGGTTAGTGTTCATCGAAAAGTCTTACAAGATTCTGAATTTGGAAATGACATCCAAGTGGAATATGTGTTACTATTAAAGAATGTGAGTAATTTGCATTTCCTATTTACTCTGCTCTCCATCCTATGTCATTTACAGTTTTGGCTCATGTTTGTGTACGTTGTCGTGTACACTCCCAACGGACGCATATTCTATCTCAATATAACCATAAATAACATTGTTAAGGTGTTTAGGTTCGATATAAGTCCACCAAGTGACGACTTACTTCGTGCATCACTCCCAGTCATTCGCCTTAACCTAGACATTGGTAAAGTGGTATTCATATTGGGCAAACAACTGATATTCATATTGGACAAAAGTGTCAATGTTTATAACAATTACATTGTTGTTGATTTTTAAACCTCATTGCGCAGATCCTAAGTATCGTCACTTCTTTAATGACACCCAGCCTGACAATCATGAGTGATGGATGATTGAGTCATGCATAGGACTGAGGAAATTAGGATGGGATTAACACTATCAACAATTAAACTTCATAATTATGTTATGTTCTGATGTAATGTTCATGAATTATGTTATGTTATGATGTAATGTTGATCAATTGTGTTTTGTTTGATAAGTACCTTAATTTACTAAATTGTGGGTTCACATTATATCACTTCAGTCATTACCCGTCCCTTCTTGAGGGCACAACTTTGTCATATTTTTGGCGACTGACATCGAACGTGTTCATGTCTACCATAGTTTTCGAAATTAACTTGTTCGCTTATTGAATTAGACCTGTATTGAGGATTAAACAAGCATTCCTTAACTACATCAGGCTCATTTTAGTGACCTGTGAGCCTTCATACTGGTGGGTTGACATTAGATCATCCCAATCGTTGCCCATCCCTTCTCGAGGACACACCTTTGGGCTTATTTACAAAAGTGGTGCAAATTTATCTGCAAATTACATATATGGGCAAATTTTAAAAAAATTACATAATTGGATAAGTTGTGCTTGGAGGCACGTTTTAGGACGAAGAAGTCGTGCTTGGTAGCATGACTTCAGTATGCAGAATTTTTTTTTCTTATACAAAGTCGTGTGTGCAGAAACGACTTTTTGGAGTTTTTTTTTGGACAACCAGAAGTTGTGCTAGGAAGCACGACTTCTACATTAATTTTTTTTTAAAACCCTCACAGTTATACTTCATTATGATTTATAGATTTTTTCTCATTGTACGAAATGTTCATGCAATACTATTTTATATTGCTTTGCCAGCCTAGTACAGAACATACAACCTTCAAAAATTACATTGCATGCAGCAAAATGACGTCATGGAACAGTACCTTACAATTGTCCAATAGCATTGAGTACACTAAAAAATAAAAAAAGAAAGTATAGTTTAAACAATAATTAAACATCCATAAAATATTTTTGAACATGAACTGGTAGACCCCTTCACGTATTTTTTCTAGGATCTAAGCAGAGGAAGTCGCGATTTGGACAGACCACTTCAAAAATATAATAGAATAAGAGGAAATTTTTTATATATTTTATGGGTGTTTAATTATTGTTCAAAATATACTTTTTTTTTCTATTTTTAGTGTGTTCAATTCTATTGTATTGGACAATTGTAAGGTAATGTTCCCTTCATGTATGACGTCATTTTGTTGCATGTAATGTAATTTTTGAAGGTTGTCTATTACCGTACTAGGCTGGCAAAACAATATAAAATAATATTGCATGATCATTTCATATAGCGAGAAAAAATCCACAAATCATAATGAAGTATAACTGTGAGAGTTTTTTTAAAAAAAAATTAATGTAGAAGTCGTGCTTCCTAACACGACTTCTGGCAAAAAGTCATTTTCGCACACACGACTTTGTATAAGACGAAAAAAAAAATTACTGCATACTGAAATCGTGCTACCAAGCACGACTTCTTCATCCTAAAACGTGCCTCCAAGCACGACTTACCCAATTATGTAATTTTTTTAAAATTTGCCCATATCTGTAATTTTCAGATAAATCTGCACCACTTTTGTAAGTAAACCCACACCTTTGTCATAATTTTGGCGATTGACATCGAAAGTGCTCATGTCTACCATAGTTTTTGAAATTAACTTGTTCACTTATTCAACTAAACCCATATTGAGGATTAAACGCGCATTTCTTTACTACATCAGGCTCATTTTAGTGACCTGTGAGCCTTCATATTGGTGGGTTGACATTAGATCACCCTAGTCGTTACCCATCCCTTCTCTTTGGCGACTGACATCGAACGTGTTCATGTCTACCATAGTTTTTGAAATTAACTTGTCCACTTATTAAAATACACCCATATTGAGGATTAAACACGCATTCCTTGACTACATCAGACTCATTTTAGTTACCTGTGAGTCTTCATACTGGAGTTTGAAAATACATCACCCCAGTCGTTACCCATCCCTTGTTGAGGGCACACCTTTGTCATATTTTTGTAGACTGACTTTGAACGTGTTTATCTGTACCATAGTTTTTGAAATTAAATTGATCACTTATGCAATTAGACCCATATTGAGGATTAAACACTGATGGAGAGGCTTCTTGGCGCTTTAGCCTGTAGCTCATGCTTCAATGGATGAAGAGCATTTTCAAGCCATTTGCACTGAACACATTGTATGGAAAGAGCTCCTCATGATGCGGAAGCAATGGATGTGGTGGAATTCACCATGGAAGGAAGCGTGCAAGGGAAGTTTGATACGGTTTTGGTGAAGAATATAGTGAAAGCCTTGAAGGAGGTTGGGCCAACCTTCAAGAGAGAGCTTCTAGCTTCTAGGAGAATAAACTCAATGTGAAACTTGAGGCAATGTACTAAAAATTTGGCAGCATTTCATTACTCAAATCAAGTCTACAAGAGAGGTTCCTATACCTCTTATTTATAGAAGAAAGGATGAGCTACTTAGCTTCCCATGCAAGCTATCTAGGTAGGTCTAGAAACCCTAGCTTATAAGACAAGCCTCTAACACTAGCTTATAAGACAAGCTTCTAACCCTAGCTTGTATGACAAGCTTCCCAAACCTAGTTTGCACTCCAAGGCTCTCACAAGATGGTGACAAGTGGCACAAAGAGAGAGCTCCTTATGTTACTTGGACTCCTTGATCAAGCCCAACATTATTTATGACCTCAAGGCCCAAACTTACACTACATGGCCTAAAAATACAAGGCCTAAATTTATTCTACTTGGCCCAAATTAAAGGCCCAAATTATTCTGAACTATTCTAAAAATTTTTATACAAATTAGAGGACTTCTCCTTAATACTCTATTTTCTCCACAGGGATTTCTTCATGTTTGTATTGGGGCCTAGTAGCTGATTGAAAGCCCAAATAGGATGAGATGGGCCCAATCTTCTGGAAAGCTCTTAATTCTCCCTCTTGCTCTCCTTTTTATTCTTTGATTAATGTCGCTGGGGCGTACTCCATCATCCCCTACCTCTTGAAAGGGATCAGTCCTCAGATCTTACAATGTGTTTCAGACAGAAGCTTTATTATTGTTTATTTATTCAAGATTTCCTCCAGGATCAAACACGTTCCTGTCACAACAATCACGTAGTAAGACCAATGAAATATTTACAGCATAGAAGAAGAGAAGAGTTTTTCCCAGATTACCGTATGCTATATTTATGATAGGACAGTCATGTTGATTCCTAAAAATATTTTTATGTTCTTTTTTATATTTCCATTTTTCTTCCTTGTGAAGTTGTTTAAAGTCAAAATTTTTCTTATCCATTGTTAACAACTTTGCACAAGATTATCTATTATAGACTGTAAAGTCATATTCACAGAAAATTGGAAAAGAAAATAACTAAACAAAAATTATATTCCAAGGTGAATGTATGTTTGATCAAAGGTAGGACAAACGTACATGATTCTCGGAACACTGTTATTTTTATGTTTTTCATTCCCTCTTTTTATGGATTTTTCCAACACCTAGGTAGGAGTCAAAGGATGAAGTACAAACTTTTGATGTTTATGAGTGAAAGTAATTTCATTGGTGAGGCCATCATGGATAGTTTTCTTGTCAAATTGCCATGGCCTTCCCAATAAAACATGACAAGCCTCCACAGGAACTACAGCACACAAAACATCATCGACATAGTTTCCTACTAATAGCTTGACTTTCACTTGTTTATTAACATTTATATTCCCCCCATTATTTATGCAATGTAATTTATAAGGTCTAGGGTGGGGTATCATTTTTAAGTTCAATTTATCAACCAACCTATCATTGCAGCAATTACAACACAAACCACTGTCAATGATGAGAGAACATACATTTTCAGAAATTTTACATCGAGTGTGAAAAATGTTCTCTCTCAATGACCCGGTTTGTAAAATAGGTTGATTGGTGAGGGTTCTCCTAATCATCAATAATTTTCCCTCATGAGCATAAACATCCTCATGCCCCTCACATTCAGACTCCTCACCAGTGCTCTCTTCATGTTTCTCTTCCTCACTACTGTATACATCTTGGGCTTTCATTAAGATGGTCCTCATGGAAGGATACTGAGATTTAACATGTCCCCGACCCAAGCATTTAAAACATTTAATATCACTAGTGCGGTTGGAGGTGGCATGCTCTTCTTTTCTTTTCAAATTTTCTTGGCTTAACCTTGGAAGGGTTTTCTATTGGTTTTTCTCTTATCAAATTTCCCTCCCTCTCAAAATCTTGCTTGGGATATGAGTTAGAATAAGAACTTCTACTTGGCCCTTTTCTCAAAATTTGTTGTTCAACTTTTATACAGATTTGAAACAAGTCATGAAAATCCCTATAAAGGAGAAGTTCTACTTTATCTCTAATATCAAGACTCAATCCACTCAAAAATCTGGCCACAGTTATGCTCTCATCTTCCCTAATCCCAGCCCTCATCATATATAATTCCATTTTTTGTGTATACTCTTCTACACTCATGTTTTTCTGATTAAGTCTATGGAGTTTGTCCATGAGTTCTCTATGATAATAGGAAGGTATGTGTCTTCTCCTAAGAGCACTTTTAAGATCGTTTCAGTATGTTATAGCTGGCTCATGGTGAAGACTCCTATCTGTCATTAGGGTTGTCCACTAATGTAAGGCATGTCCTTGGAAGCTAAGGATGGCTAGAGGAACTTTTCTCTCCTCACTAACATGGTAGCATTCAAATAATTGTTCAACCTTCATCTCCCAATCAAGAAAAGTATCAATATCATTACTCCTATGGAAGTGTGGTAGCTCTACCCTAACTTCTTTGGATTTTCTTTCTTTCCTATGGTGGTGGTAAGGGTCAGGCTGATAGTGTTTGACTGCTCTCATACTATCCCTTTTGAGTTTTTCATCCTCACTATCAGATTGATATCTTTTTGATGAGCTAGTTTTGGAGTTAGACTTATGTTCCTTCTTCTTTAAGGTCTTTAACTCCTCTACCATAATAACAAATTGTGCATCAGTGTTTATTTTCATAATCCGAAGTTCTTCCAAAATTTTTCGCAAATTTGATGTATTTTCATGAGACTCATTGCCACTATGGTGAAGGGAATGTCGAGACATCTTAAATTTTGTGAAGAAGTGCTCTCAAGATAAGACAAACTAGTTTAGCACACTAGGGGGTCTCCCAGGAAAGTGAGCTGCGTCACTAGGACGATTTAAGTACCAAGACTTTCCTTGTCAGAGCCTTGCCCAATGGACCTTTCCAGTCGTTCTTACAATGAGCCCACTAAGTCACAAACGAAGGCGACTCAATGCAAAGAATGAAACTAGTCAGTTTGCACAATTGGAAAGAAACAAAAAGAAGTAAAGCTAATTCTTGAAAACTTAAAGCCAGCCGAGTCCTAAGGTGAAATTCTTTGGCACCAAGGACCTTAGAAACACTTCACCGTCTACACGTTTTGAATTATTCCACTAATGATAAAGAGTTTTGCAATTACAACTCAATTGAATACAATGAAAATTTTGCTGAAAATTAAAATTTTTAAACTATGCACTCCTTGTGTTTATGCTTTTGCCTCACTAGTGTATCACTCCTTTGGTGTACTTTGTTCAAGAAAACTTTTCTACAGCATTATAACGTTTCTCATTGTGAATCATTCTCCAATAGTGCTTGGAAGTTCAACTCTTGATGTATTGGCCTCAACTCAACTCAAGTGTTTCACCAAAGTACTAATTCACCATGAGGTAACAAAATACAAAACGATAAAAGCTAATTTGAATAGCACAACTCAAAGGATTATAAAATGACAAATTCAAAGGAGTGTAATTAGAAATGAAAAACAATAATTAAAGCTTAGAATGGTAGTTTAGCACTCAAAAGATGATCTAAGAATGGCTCTAGAGTAGATTAAGAAACAACAAAAAAAAGACTAGAATTCACTCCTGGCAGCAATATGTGCATAATTTATGGTAATCGATATAATTATGCTTTTGTCTTGAAATTTTAACCACAACTCACAATACAGTAAGGAATGTCCACTCCAAATTTCAGAAGTTACGGACCAATATTGCACTTGGACTAAATCCAAAATAGTGAGCAGTTTCAGTACAGTGGCAGTTTTCCAGTTCATATGCTAATTCTCTGGCAACGTCACTTGTGAAATTTATGGTAAACAATTTGCAATGTATTTTTGCACGAAATTTTTATCTTAACTGCTCAACACTTAAACGAAACTCCTTGCAAACATTTGGCTGAAAAGAGCACTAGAATCGTCCTAAAAAAATTCAAGACCGAGAGCCTTCTGTTTCACATTTCTTCTCTGTTTTTTTTTTCTTCTCTAGCACTTAGGCTCCTAGTAGTCTTGATTCAAAACATTGTTGTGACTAATCCATAGAAAATTTTTGTACAAAATTTTTACCACATATTCTCAACATATTGCAATTATTTCACACAAAAATTTAGCACAAAAAAGTCTCTTCCAGTTATTGCAAAATTTATCACGGTCCGATTACTTAGAATTAGGCCACCAAATTTTTATCATACACTCCCAACATACCAAGCTAAGAGCATGCAAAATTTGAGGTCCAAAAGCTCACAGAATTGTTCCCAGGAAATCAAACATAGGGGTGTTTTTACACTGTCATCAGTTGTTAATCAGCAGTGAGCATTCAGATTTTACAATTTATCATTTTGTTTACAGATTGAATTAGAATGCGCCTTTTTAACAATATCTTTAAAATGCAGCAAGGTAGCCTCATACAAATTTTCATACACAAAAACACAGTATTTCGTTCCCAATAAGTTCCTCAAGTTTCAGTAGCCTTCATCAAACAACAACAGTTCTGGAAATTAAAACCTATGGATTCCAATGAGTTTTAGAACATACTACAAGACATATAGGAGTATTATGACTCTAAGAAACTCACTAATGATCTAATAGTGAATTAAGGAACTCAAAATTACAAATTAAAAAGCACACAAAAGCTCACTCTATGACACAATACATCAAACACATTCAGCTCATAATTTTCTACATAAGCATTTGCACAAACACCTAATCTACAAGTATAAATCTATGGAGTTTATGACAATTTGGAACCATACATGACTTTGACATATACTATAGATCATAAAATTGAAAACTAGGACACAAATGAACAATTTGAACCGATTAAAATCAAAGAAGACACAAGAAAAATAAAAAACAGTTTGCAACACATACAAGAACACCTAAACAATGTAATTTTGGAAGGTTCAAGAAGATTGATGTGTTTTGAACCATTTAAATTCAACTAAGGCACTTTCAATCGGTGGAAAACATTCAAGACATGTAAAAAATGATGTAAACAACACGGCAAGTGGAAACAAAACAAGAAAGAATCAAGAACTTAGCTCTTGAAGACCAAAGCTCTAGATACCAAATGATGGAGAGATCCTTGGCGCTTTAGCTTGTAGCTTACGCTCCAATGGATGAAGAGCATTTTTAAGCCATTTGCACCGAACACATTGGATGGAAGGAGCTCCTCATGATGCGGAAGCAATAGATGTGGAGGAATTCACCATGGAAGGAAGCGTGCAAGGGAACTTTAATACGGTTTTTGGTGAAGAAGATAGTGAAAGCCTTGAAGGTGGTTGGGCCAACCTTTAAGAGAGAGCTTCTAGCTTCTAGGAGAAGAAACTCAATGTGAAACTTGAGGCAATGTGCTGAAAATTTGGCAGCATTTCATTACTCAAATCAAGTCTATAAGAGAGGTTCCTAGACCTATTATTTATATAAGAAAGGATGAGCTACTTAGCTTCCCATGCAAGCTATCTAGGTAGGGTATGGGAGAAGCTAGGTCTAGAAACCCTAGCTTATATGACAACCTTCTAACCCTAGCTTATAAGACAAGCTTCTAACCCTAGCTTCTATGACAAGCTTTCCAAACCTAGCTTGCACTCCAAGGCTCTCATAAGGTGGTGACAAATGGCACAAGGAGAGAGTTCCTTATGCTACTTGGACTCTTTGATCAAGCCCAACATTATTTATGGACCTCAAGGCCACTACATGGCTCAAAAATACAAGGCCTAAATTTATTCTACTTGGCCCAAATACAAGGCCCAAATTATTCTAAACAATTTATACAAATTAGAGGACTTCTCCTTAATACTCTATTTTTTCCATCTAGCTCTTTGTCCTCTTTATTCTTTAATTAATGTCCCTGGGGTGTTCTCCATCAAACACGCATTCGTTGACTACATCCTCATTTTAGTGACTTGTGAGCCTTAATACTGGTATTTGACATTAGAACACCCCAGTCATTACCCATCCCTTCTCGAGGCTAGAGCTTTGTTCATGAGCCTTAATAACGCTTTTTTTATGTGGCCTAAAATAACTCATTCAAATGAGGAGTAATAACACTTTACTCATGTCCCATAAATATCTTCAATTTAATGAGATGTGCCTGAAGAGCTGTTGGAACCTCAGAATACCCCAGCGGTTACCCATGTCATGACGACAGGCCACTTTGGTTTTAGTTTTGGTGAGTAAAGTAATCATAATGCGAGATGAATAACGATAAAAAAACTACCTTAATTGAATAATGTTAAAAAATTTTACAGTCACTAGTGGAAAAAATACTTTTTATGACAAGATAAAACGGTGGTCAAAATGGAACCGCATTAAACAATAACGCGGTGACAATTTTGAAATTAAGTTCAATAATACAAAGGCGGTTAATAAAAACAGCCGCCTTCGTATCTCCATCTTGCGCGCCAAAGCTTCGTATCTCCCCTTACAAGCTTTTAATTTTTTTTATTTTTTAAGGGGCTATAACGGCAGTTGTGGGGCTCTAACCGCCGTTATAGCTTCCCAGCAATTTTTTTTTTAGGACTATAAAGGCGGTTGGAGCCCCACAACCGCTGTTATAGCCTTTTTTTTTTCTAGGTCGGCCCACTTTCTCTTCTACTCTCCTCCCCGCCGTTGCCCCTCGCACCTCTCAACCACCGTTCTCCTCTTACGCCATCGTCTTCCTCCTCCAACTTCACCTCCTCCGTTACGCCCTCCTTCTCCACCCCCACCTCCACGGTCACGCCTCCTTCTCCACCTCCACCCACGGTCGCGCCTCCTCCTCCTCCTCCACCTATATCCTTGCGCCATTCTCCTCCTCCTCCACCTTCTCTGTCGCGCCCTCCACCTCCACCTCCTCCGTCGCGCCCTCCTCCTCCACCTCCACCTCCACCGTCGCGCCTCCTCCTCCACCTCTACCTCCATCCTCGAGCCCTCTTCCTTTATTTCCAGCTCCATCCTTGTGCCGTCCTCCTCCACCTCCACCTCCATCTTTGTGCTCTCCTCCTCTACCATAGTCATTCTAGTCGGCAACCAAGAGGTATGTTTTTATGTATTTTTGAATTGTTTGAATTGTTTAGTTTTCTTATTATATGCTTTTAATGCTTTGTGTATTAAAATGATTGTTGTTGTATGTTTGGTTGTTGTGTATACTTTCATGAAAACGTGTTGGTATTGAGTCCGGGGATGGTCGATCCCCGACAATTTTTGTTAGATATGTACTTACATCAAAACGTGTTGGTATTGAGTCCGGAGATGTTCGATCCCCAACAATTTGTTTTGGTATTTTAAGTCTGAAGATCTTAAATCTCCGAAAAATATTTTGTTTAATTTCTGACTTGTATAATATGAATGATTTTTTTTTTACTACACGTAGTCATGGATCGAAGTTGGATAAATGCAAGTCGAATTAGTGATGTTCATGAGAAAGGTGTTGAAGAGTTTCTACAATTTGCTAAGCGAAATGTAACGGGAGTAAATAATAAATATTATTGTCCGTGTGTGAATTGTTTGAATGGGAGAAGACAAGATATTGAGTTGATACGAGAGCATGTTCTTTGTGATGGTTTCTTGAAGAGCTATACAATATGGACTTGGCATAGTGAAGTTTTGGAGCAATATTCTACTGTATCTGCCACTGAATGTGAATATTCTAATTTATATTCTGAAGATTGCATGGAAGACATGATTCGCGATATTGGAGAAGATAGTTTCCACCAAGCACATGTGTATGGTTCATTGAAAGATGATTCAGAGACAGAATTGTATCTCGGTTGTTCAAGTTTTACTCGTTTGTCAACAGTATTACGACTATTTAAAATCAAGGCAAGAAATGGGTGGACTGATAAAAGCTTTACCGAATTGCTCGAATTATTTCATCAAATTCTTCCAGAAGGTAATACATTGCCAACTAGTCACTATGAGGCCAAGAAGATATTGTGTCCAATGGGTATGGAGTATCGGAAAATACATGCTTGTCCCAATGATTGTATATTGTATAGAAAAGAGTTTGAAGGATTACATAAGTGTCCTAGATGCGGGGTATCAAGATACAAAGTAAAAGACAATGACGGTGACGAAGATGACATGAAAAAGGGTCCCCCTGTAAAAGTATTGTGGTATCTTCCAATCATACCACGATTAAGACGTTTTTTTGCCAATGTTAAAGATGCAAAGAACTTGACATGGCATTCAAATGGAAGAATATGTGATGGGTTGTTACGACATCCTGCTGATTCACCACAATGGAAGAAAATTGATTGTTTATATCCTGAGTTTGGAAGTGATCCAAGAAATCTCAGACTTGGTCTTTCAACAGATGGAATGAATCCATACGATAATTTGAGTAGCAAACATAGTTCATGGCCTGTTTTGCTAATTATTTATAATTTGCCGTATCGGTTGTGCATGAAGAGAAAATATATGATTTTGTCTATGATGATATCAGGACCAAGACAACCTGGAAATGACATAGATGTTTATCTTAGTCCTTTGATAGAAGACTTGAGGTTGTTATGGGATGAAGGCGTCGAGGTTTTTGATGCATATCAAAAGGTCAATTTCAATTTGCGAGCATTGCTATTTTGTACTATTAATGATTTTCTAGCATATGGAAATTTGAGTGGTTATAGTGTTAAAGGACATCACACTTGCCCGATATGTGAAGAGAGCACCAGTTACCATCAACTGAAATATGGTAGGAAGACTTCTTACATTGGGCATTGAAGGTTTTTTAAATGTAATCACCCTTATCACAGGTTGAAAAAAGCTTTTAACGGTTGTCAAGAGGATAGAACTGCACCTCCACCCTTAACTGGTGAGGAAGTTTATAACCGAGTGTGCCACGTCGGGGTGACTTTTGGAAAAACCCTCAAGAATAGCAGTGTGAAAAACATATGGAAGAAGAGATCCATATTCTTTGAACTTTCATATTGGTCAAAGTTAGCTGTTAGACATTCCATAGATGTTATGCATGTAGAAAAAAATGTTTGTGATAGTATAATTGGAACATTGTTAAACATTAAAGGAAAGACAAAGGATGGAATAAATGCTCATAAAGATCTGGTTGAGATGGGTATTCGGTTGGAGTTACAACCACAACCTCATGGTAAACGAACTTACTTGCCACCAGCATGTCATACTTTGTCAAAATCTGAAAAGATCAGTTTTTGTAAGTTCTTGCGAGGTGTTAAAGTACCACAAGGATACTCTTCAAATATCAAAAGTCTTGTCTCAATGGATGATTTGAAACTTATGGGCTTAAAATCTCATGATTGTCATGTTCTGATGCAAGACCTTCTCCCAGTGGTTATTCGTGGAATTCTACCAAAAAATGTTAGACAAGTCATCACTCATCTTTGCTTATTCTTCAATGCTATTTGTAGGAAAGTAATTGATCCTACTAGGTTGGATGAATTAGAAAATGAAGCCATCATTAACTTGTGTCAACTAGAGATGTATTTTCCTCCTTCCTTTTTTGATATTATGGTCTATTTAATTGTTCATCTAGTAAGAGAAATCAGACTATGTGATCCTGTGTTTTTACGATGGATGTACCCAATTGAGCGATGCATGAAGATATTGAAAGGATATGTAAAGAATCCATATCGACCTGAAGCATCTATTGTTGAGAGATATATTGCAGAGGAAGCAATAGAGTTTTGTACCAATTATATGTCAGAAGTGGAAGCTATAGGAGTCCCAAAGTCTCGGTATGAAGGAAGGCATGAAGGCAAAGGCACACAAGGTGTGATGGTAGTTCGAAAAGATCAGCAACAGATACTCCAGTCACACTTGTATATTTTGAACAATACTGATTATGTTTTTCCATTCTTAGAGGAACACAAAATGTTGTTGAAGTCAATGAATCCACGTGCAAATGAGAAGTGGTTGTTGAATGAACATAACAAGACGTTTTTGAAATGGTTTAAAGAGAAAATTGGTGAAAAGGATTGTGATGTTGAAGAGTTGAAGTGGTTGGCAAGAGGACCTAACTTTGATGTCATAACATGGTCTGCATATGATATTAATAAGTTATCTTTTCACACAGACACTGAGGATCAGAAAAGTATAATGCAGAATAGCGGTGTTACCCTTGAGGCAGAGTCAATGCACTTTGCTAGTTCAAAAGATAACAATCCTGTCATGGCTACAATAAGTTACTTTGGAGTAATTGAAGAAATTTGGGAAGTAGACTATGTCAAATTTAGAGTTCCAGTATTTAAATGTAAATGGGTTGATAGTAACACAAGAGTGAATGTTGATGACTTGGGTCTTCATTAGTTGATCTCGCAAAGATAGGTTATAAGGAAGATCCTTTCATCATGGCCTACCAAGCAAAACAAGTTTTTTATGTTAATGATCCTTTTAACCAAAGGTGGTCAGCTGTCATTAAAGGGACAAATGAACATGGTGTCGAAAACCATGATGACTCAAGAGTCCAATATGCTGACTATTCGTCATTGTCAAGACAGTTACCTCCACTAAATGAGGAAAATGATGTTGATGAAGTACATGCTACATGAACGGATCACAATGAAGGACTATGGGAAAACATTGTAACACTTCCATAATACAAATAAGTTATGTTTATTGAAATTTATATGTTATCTGAATAAGATATATGCTATTTAATTTTATGTGTTATGTTAATATTTCTTTATTTTTTCAATTTTAGGTCATTGCAGATTCTTCAAAGAAGACTAGGGAAGCTACACGCATGAAAGTTATTGCCATTAATCGTCTTGGTGGTGTCAAAGTCCCAATTGACGTGGATCCTCAGACTGGTAGGGCTTCAGGCCCAATTTGCAAGTTATTTGGGTGTATTAGCACGAACAACAGTCTCTATTTTGGTACCAGACTGGGATCATGTCGCTGAAGCAGAAAAAGATCTAATTTGGCAGGATCTTTGTGTAAGTAACTCATTTAAAGTTTAATTACATGATGAGTTATGTTGTTCACTGTTTAATGACTTATTTATTTAATTTTTCAGACAAGCTTTGACTTTGAAGAAACCAGCTTGGTCAGGAAGAAGATTACGTCATCAATTGCTATAAAATAGAGACGATTCAAGGCCACCTTGACCAGTTTATACGCCTATGAAAAATATCAGGGCAAGTCCCCTTGTCAAAAATATGGAATTGATGAAGAGACTTGGGCACAATTTGTCCAAAGTAGAGAGGATCCCTCTTGGCAGGTTTGTTTTTATTTTTTTTTAATCAAAACTGAATTAAATTATATGATGTCATAAATGGAATTATTTATTTTGTAGGAGAAGAGGGCAAAAGCACAAGAAATTGCGCATAAGAATGTCACCCCCACCGATTGTCTCTTGGAGGGTTATGATTTATTAGAAAGAAAGATTATGGATGAAAAGATCAAAAATTCATCTTCAAATGATGTGTTTTCTCCTCCATCCCCTCCTAGTCGACATGAGGTGGAAGTTGGCTAGGACTAAACCAGGAGGACAAATGACATCTGCACAGTCTCAGGAGATTGCTAGTCGGATTGTAAGTTATTGTTAATAATGTTTTCTTTGTTATTATTTAATGTTGACATATATTTTTATTATTTATAGGATGATCTAGTGCAACAGAGCTCAGAGGGGAGTTTTGTGACTCAAAAATATTTTGGTTGTCGCTATTTGGAAAGAATAGCACCCAGGTCGTGTTCGGACTGCTGGGTATGGTGTAGGTGTGAGACAATTTTTTGGCTCAGCTCCTCGATCTTCATCTGCGTCTGCACCAACAAAAGACCAGCTAGCTCAAATGAGAGAAGAATTAAAACGAGAATTAAGAGAAGAATTAAGACGAGATTTTGAGCAGACGCTCGAATCCATAGGCATCTCACAACAACACACTTCTATGCAACAAGACGAAGTATTACCTACCCTTGGGAGAGTTAGCACAAAGGGTAGTTGTGCTGCTGAGGAGGAAGACGAGGAGGACACAAACACTGATATTTCATATCGGTGTAAGTTATTTGTTGGAGATCCTCCTCATTTAGTAGCGATTGGGAGAGTGAATGCAACAGGTTCGACGATCCACACAGTGCCACTTGGAGATGATTTTGCTAGAGTGGTTGTCGAAGAAGTCAGACATGCAGATGTCGGGTGCCAGTGCCCACATCAGAGGTTAGATTTGTGGGAGAGGCACTTGGTACTTTTATTGTTTGCCTACACATCTCCTTAAGGCCATTTATAAAAAACATGAGGTATATGATCATCATTTCTCTTAATGTTATTTAAATTTACACTTAATGTTATTTAAATTAATACATTTTGTATTTTTGGTTGTAGGACTCTGAGAGGAATCTGAAATCACCAGCACTTGGTAGTTTAGATCCTGAGCCCCAACCACCCTAGAACTCTAACCAATTGTGAATCCAATTCAGGAGTTGCTTAGGCTTTCCCATGACATGTTTGATTCACCGTGTGCCATTGAGTGGGATAAGAGAGTATTTGGTGTGCACAATGGTGGTATACCATTGTACTTATACATGCAAGACCTAATTGAAATCGTGCAGGGAAACCAGATGGTAAACATTGCAGTCATTCAGTTATGGATGATGTAAGTAAGTTATAAATATAGTCATTTTTAAATTTCTTTCAATAAAATTATGTTCTTACTCATATTCATGATATTAAAAATGCAGGTACATAAATAATTTAGCTTATGACACTGGGAATGGTGATATTTATGGATTTTTGGAGCCCCAAAGTATACAAAGGTCTGGGAATAAAAAAATGGAATGTCAGACTTATATACAAAAATGGATTTCATAAACCAGAAAAAGAACTTACTTTGCCCCTGTTGTTATTCATGCGTAAGTTTGTTTTCTTTATATTTTAATATTCAATAATTTATAGAACATGACTAATGGATTGACTGTTTTAGGACCCATTGGAAACTGATGCTTATTTGTCCTGTGGATAACACTGTGGTTTGGTTATGTTCACTGCATAAGAAGCCAAGTTTAGATATGAAACAAGTAGTTCAAAGGTATGAATTAATTAACTTTAAATAATACATCACTCTTCTTTGTATGATATGTAAGTTACTAATCATTATAAATTGTTTTAGTGCAATTAATGTATGTAGTATACTTGGCGGAAGATCTACATCCACATCCTAGAGCCTACGTTGGATACTTCCTAAGGTATTCAACCATAATTGAACCTACCTCTTGAATTCGTTTTGGAGTTGTTTAATATTTAAATTTGATGAAATTGCATTGCAACAAACAACATGGAAGTTGGGAATGTGGATATTATGTCATGCATTGGATGAAGACCATAGTTCGCGCTGCTATCATTGATTATTGGGACGATGTATGAAAGTGCTCACATAAGTTAAAATTATTATTACCTTCATATGATGAACCCTAATAACACTATCTTCCTATTTCAGGCTTTTTCAGATTCAGAGCCACTGGACCATAATTCTATAAAGGATGTTCAAAAAGAATAGGCAACATACTTCATTGAAATGAGAAGTAAATGTTCATAGTAGGTTGTAGTGTAAGATAATGTACCTATGACTTATATATGATTATGTTTAGGATAATGAATACTAGTATGTTATAGTGTAACATAAAGTTTTCACCATTGCAATGTAATTTAGTTTCTTCCAATCTTTTATAACATATGTACATTTGAAATATGTAATGTGCCTGAAAATATATATAAGACTGGAAATATATGCAGGTTTTGGGCAGCAGCACGGATAGCTGCAGCATTTTAAAAAAAAAAAATAGCTTAAGCTACTACGGTTAAGGTCAGTTCCGCCTTTGTAAATAACACCTATTAAGGCGGTTCCTGGTTACAACCACCTTAATAGGTGCTATTTACAATATTTTAAAGTGTCATTTCTGCCACTGCGAAGGATTTTTTACAGCATTTGTCAACAAACCGCCTTGGTATGTGTCATATACGACGGCGGTTATTTAACCGCCTTCATATATGATGTACTTATTACGACGGTAGAAATGACGGCGGTGGCGGAACCGCCTTCGTAGGCCCTCCAAAACCGTTGTTAAATGATCTTTTTCCACTAGTGAGTGCTTTGTTTGACTGGTATGACCAACAAAATGGTTAAGAAATAGAAGTATGTACAGGGTATTACAAATTATTAAGGAATGATAGCACACTCTGAACTTAAGCTAATTAAGTCCACAGCAGATAATACAGTTTCACGGCGACAATTATCTTCATGCATGACCCATTTGTACACCAGCTGTGCCACAAACTTTGAAGATCAAACTGTAAGTAAACCATGAACCATATTTCATCAACTCAACCAAAAATACACAACCATAAAAGTAAAACTAAATATTTCAAAATCGTGGTGTATTCAGGCATATTCTTCCCTTCAAAACTGCATGAACCATCCAACATTTCCATGTATTTAATGACCAACATACCACAATCAAACCTGTAAATGATCACAAACTATTACCAATGAACAAACTTTAATATAGAAAACATTAACCAAATTCAAAACACACGAACGTGTTTGGTTGGATTGGGAGGTTATCGTCTATGACTTTAATACGAGATGGTTTGGGGACCCCTGCATCTGAAAAGAAATCTAATAGAGATTTTAGCCGGTATGCCTGAAAAAAAAAAAAAGAACACAATTTTCACCATACATAATGCTAGAGCAGTAGATTTCACCAAACAGATAAGACATTACCACAGCAACATCAATGGCCTTGCGTCCATGTTGTTTGCGTTTGTGGCCAAGGGAATCCAGGACGTATAACTGCCTTTTACCCCAAACCAGAGCATAACACGACCAATGGTCCTTATGAACTGTGGGCACAAAAATCTACACCAAAATAGAAAAGGATTTAGCAAATAATAGGATTTATACAGATCTGTGAATAAATCCTGTTTCTAAACCCTCAAAATACAAAACTAGTAACCCAAGTTTTAACAACGGGATACATGGTTGTAAGTTTTGGTGACTACACTCAGTACCGTTCATGACCATTTTGGAATATTCAGTTCTTACCTTCTTTAGTTAGACTGTAAAATAGATCTTTTAGTGTTTGATATACTAGAATATGTTAACTTTATACAGATGTGTGCATAAATTCTGCTTCTGACCCCTCACAATACATCACTGGTTACCCATGTTTTCACGAGGGAACACCTAATTATAAATTTTGGCAAATAAAGTCATGACTGACCATATCACAACACTTACTATATCAGCAGTCATGAATTGGTAGAACTCTAATAAGGTCTTTGGGAAATAAGTCGTCTAATAAGCTTCTCCCCATGTAGTCCACTTTGATTTAACACTTTGTTGTTCCATCTCCTGAATAACATTGGTCTACAACAAACAACATTCATGAGAATGTACTATGAACCATCAACAAATAGTAATCGTAGTACATATCGCAAACATTGGATTTAGGCAGATACGTTTTACCATGCCTGTACTTTGTCTTTCATCATTCATGATCATAAAAGTGGCAAACAAAATCACCTACATTAAATTTTGAAAGTTATTTCCAAAGAAAATGGGAGATTGAAGGTAATCAATTCATGCTTACCATGTTGTCCACTCTTTGCTCCAGTCCAAGGCTGTGGAGGTCAGCCTTCATAAGGACGTGTTGATCAATTTGAACAACAACACTACACCAAATAACAATATCAGATTAAGTCCAAATCAATCACACACTTAAGAAATTTATAAAATATAATCTACATGTGGTCATTCTGTCCATAATCGGTCACGCTCTTATAAAGCTTATCCACATCGACGGTCATATTAGCCTCTGCACTATCACCGTCTGTACTCTCTAGAGGAGTAATTGTGGGGCTCTTCGGAGGACTAATTGTGGGAGTTTTATGATCGTCTACACTCTTTGGGGGAGTAATTGCGGGGCTCTTCGGAGGAGTGATTATGGGAGTGTTTATGGGAGTGTTTGTTGGAGTCTTTTCTGTTGTCTTTGGGGGACTTTTTGTTAGACTTTTTTGGGGACTCATGGGCAGACTAATTGGGAGACTATTTCGACTAAGATTGGGGGGACTGTTAGGACTGATGAATGGGGGAGTCTTTTCTGCAATCTTTCGACTATGCTTTTTGGAGTATTTTGGGAACTCGTTCGGGGGCTGTTAAGGGGACTCCTTGGAGGAGTCAATGTGGGGCTGATTGTCAGAGTAGTAGTGGGACTGTTTTTGGTAGAGATTGTGGGACTGAGACTTAGATGACTCCTTATTGGAGTCCTTGACCTATTCCTTCGTGGAATGGAGAATGGGGCAATACACAATTCCTCTCTCAATAGTCTAATTTCTTCAGCAACTACAGAGATCTGCTTCGCATTGGAGTGAAAAATTTCTATTCTTTCTAAAGCCTTTTTCCACTCCTCGGCCTCAACATCCTCGGCCTCACTAACAACTATAGTTGAAGAGTGTATATGTTGACGTGCATTGCACACAATGTCCACATTCTCCTCCTCTTCGGTCAAGTTCTAATCCAAAACAATCTACACAACACGTAAACAATAATTATTACCAAATAACAATAAATTCTACAATCATAATGTCAAAAATTCAAACAGCACTCACAATCACTTGACTATTTATAAATAACTACTCAATTTTTGAGGAGTATCTCAAAGTCCTAATGACAGGCCAATCACGAAATCGGGGGAACAACAAACTGCGTCCCAATCTGAGATGTTGCACAGTCCACAGCTTGACAAAAACAAAATCAAACCCAATTAAGAAACCACATCTTTCATTCCCAAATTCACACCACATTATACATAATTTCAATAAACATGACACAAACCTGCAACACAGGGACACAACCGAAAAAGTGTAGGTCACTAGTGTTTGTCTGATGGCGAAAAAGATGGGAGGCTCGGTCCAGAGTCTAGACCAAGTAACTGTGAACAGCCTTACCCCAATTCCACAGATGTAAGGACTCTAAATTATCTAATAAAATAAAAGAAAATGAACTAATTGTCCTTGAAGTGCGTGGAAAATAAATAACTGCTAACAAAAACAATATATACAATCTAACATAATTATGAACATTCTCTTCCTCATCTAATTTCAATACAATCTTGTCAATTATGATGTCCTCCCGACCAAACAACTCGTTCACCAAACCAGGTGTGCAGTCATCAATACTAACTTCTTGCCCACTAGTATCCAAACCTAATACAACACAAACATCAAAAAGAGAAAAGGGAACCAGATGCTCCCTAATCCTGAAGTTGCTTGTTTGGATGTTCCATCGACTAACCAACTCTAGGATCAATGCAATTGAAATTTTTAGTGCCTCTTCCATGTGCATCATCCATCTAAATGGTGTCTTTTCCAATTCTTGTCTTTGAAGGTCACCCATTTTCTTGTTGACTTGCACAATAATGTTTGTGTCCACCCTATGCCTAAGCCTAAGCTGCAAATTATATATCACGTTTGTGTTACTATCTTCACATTTAAAACATTTTAATAACAAAAAACAACATCAAAACAAACTTACCGCATGTTCTCCATCGTTGACACTAACATATTTTGCTTTTGTCCATGACTCTTCAAATTTTGAAACAACTACACAAACAAAGCAATTTAAATCAGACGACTTCTAACTGTGCATTCACGACCGGTTACCACTTCTTTCATGTCGAGTAATCGTAGTTGATGCTTTGGAGATTAAACTTATATGTGTTCATGACGACCATTAACCTATAATAATGTGTCTGTATTAATACTATAGGTTAAGAACAAAATTGTGTTTGTATTAATACTGGTTCTGAGAACACAAAACATCACAGGTTAATCCTTTTTTAATGAGGAGACCCAATAGTTCAAGTTTTGGTCTACTAAACTCGTATGTGTTGACATCAGGACCATTATCCCATATAAAGTTCTTAACTTCAGAGAGGTTACCCAATCTTTAGTGAATGGATACTTTAGTTGAAGAAGTTAAGAACATATTATGTGATAATGATCCTCATCAACATTTATAACTTCAGTCGCTAAAATCACTACTAAGGTGTGCCCTCGTTATGCCATGGGAAACCTTTCATGTTTTCTAAGCTCGGTACTAGTAATATTACTTTACACACTACCTTTGGTTAAGCTTTGTCTAATGAGGGGACACCGTAGCTGAAACTTTGTCGACTATGTCAGATCAGCACAGAAAAATATTCTAACATTACAAACACTTAAAAAAATGTCCTCCTTTTTTAACACAAACCCCATAAAAGACCAACCTTTTTCTTCAAAACCGTAAAATAACCAATAAAAGCTTTCTTTTCCATCAAAAATTACATCAAAAAGACAAACCTTTACTTAAAGCACTACAAACCCCAAACCCCACAAACGGAACTCAAACCAAACAAAACACGAAGCTTTTGTGTAAACATCAGCAACAAACGTCAAAACTGTAATAAAGCAGCAACAAAAGACGAACCTTTACACAAAAAACCTAAACAGTTTCATAGTGGCACTGAACTTCAACCCTAAACGAACCATCACAATGACGAGACGAGACAGTCGACGGAGATTACACGAGAACGCCGGGAAAGGAGACAGACCAACGTTCGGGAGACGAGTTCGCAGAGAGAGTGATTTCTTTGACGAAGACGAGAGGTCACAGAGGAAAAAGAAGCACGCACGAGAATGACTGTCCAAACTTTTGCTTTTTACTTTGTCTTTCCCTATCACTGTACACATGAATTAAAAAAATAATATTTTTAACACTTCAACTATGTCAAACGAACGTAATAGCACGTCCCAGTGTCAAAATAACATTATTCTTAATTGGTTGACTTGAATTTTTTGACAGGTAAGTAGAGATTGAACACATGTTTTATAGATAAGTAGACACTGGTGGGTCTCTTTGCACATCGACTGGCCTGTCACTTCCAACTACTAATCATAAATTCATAATTCACCTATAATGCTTTATATTGGATAAAATTGTTTACCACAAACTAATTTCACTATATTATTATAACAACACAAAGAATAAATATCTTAAAAAAGTGAAGAATATATATAGTCATATGTAGAATGAAAAATGTCTTTTAAATAATCTAGTTTTATAAGTAGTTCAAATTTGACTATTAGGTAGTGGCTATATATTTAAGAGAAATTTATTTGTAGAAGATTTTTCAACAAGAAGATAATAAAAAGATAAAATAAGATATTGAATAAGAATCACTTGAAGAGGTATCATTATATATTTATAGATTTTTAACTCTTTAATAAAAAAGTTAAAAATAAAAAATGTTATCTTATATGATAATTTATTGATGATAAATTACCAATAAATTTTAATTGATAATTAATTAATTAATTAATATTTCAATAATTTCTTAGTGGATATATACATTGATTTCTTAAGTATGGATAAGTTACTTTTAAGATTAATTTTTTTCTTCAATCCAATTTTTGAGATCAATTTCTTACCACCAATTTGGAACCTAATTTGTACAACGTGTTTACATAATTAGAGAGTAGTTCTTGATTCAGATTAACGTGGAATTTTATTTTTCTAGAGTTATTACACTACAAAGGTAGTTATCATTTTGTTTTGCATGACACAATGTCTTAAGATAACACATGTTATAGGATTTTTCGATTTGGACAAAACATTTTAAACATTTTTCCTCTTTTATATTTAAATTCACTAGCTTTCTTCAGTTACAATCTTCTTTTTACCGTCCTTCTATGCTTTTGTTTGTTGTTTTGATAGTTTTATGTGGCTAATTTTTTTCCTTTTTGCACATATTATAAATAAAAAAGTTGATTATAAACAACTTTGTATCAAGATTGATGCTTCTAATACAAAAAAGGAACTTTCGATCAATTTCCAATAACCATAAAAAGGAAAAGTGAAGTGACTTCGTCAATACTTATCATTAAAACTCCCCTTTATCGTTGAATAACACCTCAACTAATACTCTCTCACCTTCATTATGGAAAACTACTCACATACACTTACCAATTGTACTACCAAGGAATAATGACGGTTCTTCCACATCAGGTGACCATGTGTCTACTGTGATGCCTAATATTCCTTATAACATATCAATATTGTTAGGTGTCCAAGTATGAGTCTAAGTCCCACATTGAGTAGAAATAAGAAAGTTGAGCAACATATAAGAAAGAAGACCTACAAACCTAATGTCTTAAGATTTTTGGTTAAAGGTAATATCATTCCCTTGTATAGATTGACTCTTGTCTCTCTGGTGTTTCTCTCCTCGGATTTTCCCAACAAACATAAAGGTTAATCAAGCAAACACATACTTATTTGATAGTCTAGAAAGTAAAAAAGAAAAAAAAAAGTCGAAAGGAGTTTAAACTTAAGAACAAAATTGTAAAAGTGTATTATCAAGATTCTTTTAAAGATCATTTTTTGTACAAACCATTTATCTTATTAAGTAATGTATTCAATTTAAACCTAATTTTAATTAAAAATAAATAACAAGACCTACTAAAACTAATGCAATCAAAGTTTAAAATAAATTTCAAACCCAATTTAAAATGAAGAATTTTGGCCATTTACTTTTATTGAATCAGTTTCAGTTCGAGTTAAAATAAAACTAACTAAATGATGATACTTTTAATTTGCATCTTTCATTTATTTTATTTTCTTCAAACATTCCTCAAATATTTTTATTTTATTTCTTTTTTTATTGATAAAAAATATTATATATATATATATATATATATATATATATATATATATATATATATATATATATTTTATATA